>Ga0265298_10001721_pt1 | contig 32094 bp, 20 predicted proteins | sample AusTroGonzalo_MG_3_FD_193486 | JGI IMG/M metagenome (GOLD analysis project Ga0265298, IMG submission 193486) | Bovine rumen microbial communities from tropical cattle in Woodstock, Queensland, Australia - Gonzalo_01 | ecosystem: Host-associated > Mammals > Digestive system > Stomach > Rumen ... | reverse complement strand
CATCAAATCTGGTCGTCAAAACAAAAGCCATTGCCGCCTTTGTTTAAAAAATGGGGGATGAGCTGGGAGTTGTTAAATCCTAATTATCAGTATATATGTTGGGACGACAACAAGATTAGCTTTTTTTTATCAGAATATTATAGTGATAAAAAAGAACTGTTGAGTAAATTTCCTTATGACATTCAACAATGGGATATTTTGAAATACTTGATACTTTTCGTTTATGGTGGTATATATGTTGATTTTGATTCTGAATGTGTGCGGAATCTTACGCCTTTGATGGATGATGATAAACCGTTGTATTTCACTTCTGATCCTCATTATTCGGAAAAAAGTATAAACAATTCCTTCATTGCTTCAGTCCCTAAAAATGATTTTATTTCGTATGTTATTGACTACTGTTTTGAACAAGCATTATATTTGAAATTTGACAATAGAGTGAATACTGTTTTGAATACGACAGGGCCAAAAATGTTGAATTATTTGTATGAAGAATACCCCTTCAAAGACCAAATTAAAATAATACATTATAAATACACATCCCCTATTACGCAGGTGGATTCATGTAGGATTCTTAAGGGATCTGAGAGCCCTATTTTACACGGAAAGCTCCGAGAAGCTTTTGTGGTTCATTATTTTTCAGGAACGTGGGTTTCAGATGAACTAATTATAGATTGCCGTTCATAACATTGTAAAGATAGACCCGATGGATGCTATAATTGCCAATATTACATGGGACTTCATTCTTATCAGTCGTCGAATAAGAAATTTTGGAATACACCCTATAGTAGGGTTCCTGCTATTATTAATACTTGTAGTTGTACTTCCCGCCATCTTGCTTGAAAGACAAAAATACTTTGCACCGACATACTTTTGCGCGGGAGTGCTTTCTCTGATTCCTTTGAACAAAAAGGAACGTTGTGATTTTTTGCGTAATTGTCATACAAAAAGAAATTATTATCTAACTCGATGCGTTGAAAATCTGATTGTCACTCTTCCGTATATGATTATCTTTATAATATATCACAAGTTCATATATGCTCTTGCAGTGCTTGTTTTCGCTGTTCTCACTCTTTTCCTGTCTTTAAAAAAAATATCGATTGTAATACCGACTCCTCTTTTAAAATCATCTTTTGAGTTTGTTTTGGGTTTCAGGTATTCTTTCATATTGATTTTCGGATTATATTTTATGTGCTTTGAAGCTGCTGTTTACCAAAATCTTGCCTTGGGAGTGGCTTCATTATTGTTGCTCTTTGTCATATTCATAGGGTATTTCTTCTACGCGGAACCCGATTACTATGTTTGGATATACAATTCGTCCCCAAATGATTTCTTAAGTAAAAAGATGATTAATGTGGCACGAAACACCTTGATTTTGACCATGTTGCCTATTCTGTTGCTGTCGTTTTCCTTTCACCAGGATATTTTGGTCGTGTTATACTTTTTCCTGCACGGGTTTTGCTGTTTAATGTGTTCCATTGTGTTGAAATATTATGTGTATCCTGCACCTATGAATATCGGGGAAGAAATATTGTTGGTTTTTACGATAATTTGTCCCCTGTTACCTTTGGTTTTATGCTTTGCATTATGGAAGAAAACTGTTAAAAAATTATCTGAATATTTATGATTCAACTGATTGATTTGACCAAATCGTTTGGCAGTAATACTGTCCTTGACAAAGTGTCATTCACTTTCAAAAACGGTGCTGTTTATGGAATTGTCGGCAAGAATGGTGCGGGCAAAACTACTTTGTTCAGATGCATCGCTGGCTTGGAAAGATATAGAGGGACGATAGTGTCCGAAGAAATGCCACTGAAAAATCATCTCATATTCTTGCCCACAGAACCTTTTTTTTATAAAATGATGACAGGGGAGGAATATGTTCAATTCATTTGCAATGCACGACAGAATAGGGTGAACAACCTTTTTTCAAAAAACATTTTCAACATACCTCTCAAGCAATATATTTCAACGTATTCTTCCGGAATGAAGAAAAAATTGGCCTTGTTTGCGGCACTCTTACAAAACGTTGATTATTATATTTTGGATGAGCCGTTTAATGGAATAGATTTTCAAAGTAGCCTTATTCTATTTGATATAATTGAATTTCTAAAAACGAATAAGAGTAAAACAATCATAATATCATCACATATATTTTCCACCTTGAAACAAAGTTGTGATGAAATTATACTGTTAGAAAATTCCACTTTTAAGCATCATGTTGATAAAGATAATTTTGACAGGCTTGAAAAAGACATCCACTCTGAGGTCGTTGAATTAGATTTGAACTTGTGGGAATCTGCCAAAAACTCATAGATTCTCTGCTGCGCAAGTCCTCTTTTTCGTCGGTCTTCATCCTTGTGAACGCAAGCGCAAGGGCGAGATTGCATATCTCTCCGCTGCCGCGGGCATCCCTGCAAACAAAAAGGCCTTTGCTGCGCAAGTCCTCTTTTTCGTCGGTCTTCATCCTTGTGAACGCAAGCGCAAGGGCGAGATTGCATATCTCTCCGCTGCCGCGGGCATCCTTGCAAACAAAAAAGGCCTTGCTGCGCAAGTCCTCTTTTTCGCCCATCTTCATCCTTGTGAACGCAAGCGCAAGAGCGAGATTGCATATCTCTCCGCTGCCGCGGGCGTCCTTGCAAACAAAAAGGCCTTTGCTTCGCAAGACCTCCTAATTGTTCGCCGTCAGCCTTACGTCCGCGAGCGGACGACGGCTTCCTGCAAACAATTAAGGCGACACGAAAAGTGTCGCCTTTTTGTTTGCGGAGAGGGCGAGATTCGAACTCGCGGATAGGTTTCCCCATCGACAGTTTAGCAAACTGTTGGTTTCAGCCACTCACCCACCTCTCCGGGTTTCGTTTTTGAAATCGGCGGCAAAAATACACTTTTTTATCATTCCTTCATTTATTTTCAAAAAATATTTTTTATCACATTCGTTTTGAGACGCAAAATTATGCGTCTCTACTTTCGCCCCGTGCACCTCATTCACCTCTTTCACCCCATGTACCTCATGTACCCCATGCACCTCGTGTACCCCATTCACCCATTTTCCCCCATTCACCTCTTTCACCAAAAATTGTGTATCTTTGCGGCCCTAAATCAGCGATATGAAATACACAGTTTCTAAAATTGCGGAATTGCTTGCAGCTGAGGTGGTTGGAGATCCTCAAGGCGTTATTACCACCGTCTGCAAAATTGAGGAAGGTTTGCCCGGCGGGCTCACTTTTCTTGCCAATCCGAAATACACGCATTATATATATGACACCAAAGCCACTGCGGCTATCGTGAACAAGGATTTTGCGCCCGAACATGACGTGCCCTGCACGCTCATCAAGGTGGAGAACTCCTATCTCGCATTCGCCAAGTTGCTGAATTTTTATCAGGAAACGGTCATGATGCACGCCAAAGTCGGCATTTCCGACAAAGCCTGCATTGCCGAATCCGCAAAGATTGGCGAAAATGTCTATATCGGCGAGTTCGTCAGCATCGGCGAGAATGTGGTCATCGGCAACGGTGCGCGCATCTATCCGCAAGTTTGCCTGGGCGACAATGTGAAGGTGGGCGACCGCACCACGCTGAACTCCGGCGTGAAGGTGTATGCCGACTGTGTGGTTGGCAACGACTGCATCCTGCATGCGGGTGCCGTCATCGGTGCCGACGGTTTCGGCTTCGCCGCACAAGACGGGCAATATCTCAAGATTCCGCAAATCGGCAACGTGGTCATCGGCAACAACGTGGAAATCGGTGCCAATACCTGCATCGACCGCGCCACTATGGGCTCCACGAAAATTGAGGACAACGTGAAAATCGACAATCTGGTGCAAATCGCGCACAACGTCACGGTGGGCGAGGGTACGGGCATGGCCGCGCAGGTGGGCATCGCAGGCTCTGCCAAGGTGGGCAGGCACTGCATCCTGGCCGGGCAGGCCGGTGTGGCAGGGCACATCACTGTGGAGGACGGCACCATCGTGGGCGCGCAGGCAGGCGTGTCGCACTCGCTCAAGAGAGGCATGTACCTCGGCAACCCCGCCATCCCGCTCAGCGAGGAAAAACGACTCATTGTCTATCGGCGCAAGTTGCCTGAGCTGTTCCAACAAGTAAAAGACCTGCAAAAGTAAGGGCGTTTCACATAGAATCATTGTAAACTATATCTGATATAATGAATTTCCAAACCACAATTATGTCCCCGATATCCATATCGGGAAAAGGATTACACACGGGCCAGCAAGTCACAGTGACGCTGGAACCCGCGCCGGCGGATTCCGGCATCCAGTTCATGCGTGTTGACCTGCCGGGCTGCCCGGTGGTCAAGGCCTGCCCCGAGAATGTGTTCGACACCTCGCGCGGAACCGCCATCAAGGACGGCCCGGCCGAAGTGTACACGATTGAACACCTTATGGCCGCACTGGCCGGATTGAGCCTCGACAATTTGCTTGTGAAGATGATGGGCCCTGAAACACCCATCCTGGACGGCAGCTCCAGAGTCTATGTGGAACTCATCAAGGAGGTGGGTGTCAAGGAACTGGACCAGCCTCGCCATTATGCCACCGTGAAGGAGGAGATTTCCTTCTCCATCCCGGAACAGCAGATTGAGCTCACCATCAAGCCTGCCGACCATTTCAAGATGACGGTCAACGTGGACTACGGCACCAAGGTGCTTTCCGCGCAGCAGGCTGTGCTGAACAATCTGGAGGATTTTTACCCGGAGGTCTATAATTGCCGCACTTTCGTGTTCCTGAATGAACTGCAGTTCCTCATCCAGAACAACCTGATCCGCGGCGGCGACGTGGATAACGCCATCGTCTTTGTCGATAAGATTCCGGAGAAGGCGGTCTTGAAGCAGTTGGCTCTCTTTTTCAACAAGCAGGATATTACCGTCACGCCCGACCATGTGCTGAACAACATCACCTTGAGACATCCCAATGAGCCCGCCCGCCACAAATTGCTGGATCTCATCGGAGACCTCTATTTATTGGGCTATCCGTTGCGTGCCGAGATTGTCGCCAGCCGTCCCGGACATCTTGCCAATACCTCCTTCGCAAAAAAAATCAAAGAAAATATCATTTTGTTGTAACAAAATAGAAACCCTTACGTAAAGCCTAATACGATTTTGAAAAACTATCATGAATAGTTTTCGATTATCTTACATAGGTTAATGGTTTGATAGCGGCAGTGTACTGCCGCTATTTTTTTGTATATTTGCAGGCTTAAAATAATTTGTCAGAATCCTATGTTTTCCAAGATAAAAAACTATTTTCTTCAAAGGCATCTTGCTGAAAATAAGAAAAATAGGCAAAGAAATCTGCTTGCGTTGTCGCGTGCAAAATCCATCGGAATTGTGTGTGAAATCACCGATGAGAATTCCTATAAAGACATCTTCCGTCTGTTCAACAATCTGCAAAACGACGGGCATGTCGTCAAGATGATTGGTTACATTGACGAAAAGGAGGTTCCTTTTTTCTGTTTGCAACAGCTGTCGGCGGACTATTTCTGCAATAAGCATCTCAACTGGTACGGCAACCCCACCATGGTGCAGGTGCAGGACTTCATTAACAAGGATTTTGATGTGTTGATTGACTTCAATTACCGCTTTCACGGGCCTGTCAAAGCCATACTGGCCCAGTCGAATGCGAAGTTCATCATCGGTCGCGAGCGCACCAACAGTACGTTGTATGACTTGTTCATCGACAAGTCGCCGAAAGACAACCAGACTTATCTGAAAGAGATTTTCACCTACACCCAAATGTTGACGGGCAATGAAAAATAGCATTGACAAATTCAGAGGTTTGGGCGTTGCTGTCGTCACCCCGTTCACGGCGGAGGGGAAGGTGGATTTCCAGAGTCTGGAAAATCTCGTGGAGAATCTCATCCGTAACAAAGTGGATTATCTGCTGGCCTTGGGCACCACGAGCGAGTACCCGACCATGTCCGAGGCGGAGCGGCAGGATGTCGTGCGCTGCATCACTTCTGTGAATGCTGGGCGCGTGCCTGTGCTGATGGGCCTTGGCGGTCCCGACACGCAGAACATCCTGGACCGTATCAAGGATGCGGACAAACTGCCCATTGACGCCATCCTTTCCGTTACGCCGTATTATAACAAACCCAACCAGTTGGGACTGATAGAGCATTACAAGGCGGTGGCCACGAGTTCGCCGTTGCCCATCATTCTGTATAATGTGCCCGGACGCACCTCTTGCAATATGCTGGCGGAAACCACTATCCGTATCGCAGAGAGCCATCCTAACGTCATCGGCATCAAGGAGGCATCCGGCAATCTGAAACAGATTCTGTATCTGCTGAACCATAAACCCAAAGATTTTCTGGTGATTTCGGGCGATGATCTGATTACGTTGCCTCTCATGGCTGCCGGTATGGATGGCTTGATTTCTGTTTTGGCCAATGCATACCCCGCGGAAACTGCCAATATGGTCCATTTGGCTATGCAAGACCAGTTTATCAAGGCCCGCTTGTATCACGATAAACTCTTTGATATCTCGCAGGCTTGCTTCCAGGAGGGTAATCCGTGCGGTATCAAGGCTATTTTGGCAGCACAGGGAAAAATCAAGAATGTCCTGAGACTGCCCCTGGTGCCTGTGTCCGACCATCTTTCCAATGAAATCCACAAGTTAGTACAACTATAATCCTTATATGACAAGAATTCTATCCCTTATCTCTTTCGTCCTTCTCATAACCGTCAGCTACGCCCAAATCGACTCTCTGCGCCCGTTCAACAGCGAATGGCCGGAGACGTATATAGAGACGAATCTGTCCGGAAAGATGCTGAAAGAGGTGAGCCGCGGGTTTTCTGTAGATAAGGTTGAGCCGGAAGGTGACGACTGCTATCGTGTCAGGTTGTGCATCGGGCGCAACGACTATGCCCGTTTTCTGTCGCAGGACATCCCGTTCTCCATTGTTTCCGGCTCCAAGGTAACCGTACGCATGGCGCATAGTTACGAGCAACTCACTGATTCGTGGAACCGTTATCCTACTTGGGGAACGTACGTGGCCACAATGGATACATTCCAGAGCCAGTTTCCTGGTATTTGTCAGATAGAAACGATTCTAGATCATACGTCTGCCAATCATAAGATTCTGGCGGCCCATATCAGCAATAATCTTCAGAGTCGTGGCAACAAGCCCGCATTTTTCTATACCTCCACCATGCACGGTGATGAGCCGGTGGGGTATTACCTGCTTCTGCGGCTTATAGAATACCTGCTGAACAACTATGATTCCGATCCCCAGGTCCAGAACATCATCAACAATGTGGACCTTTGGATTTGTCCGATAGAGAATCCCGACGGCACGTATCGCCATCACAATGATTCTTTGGGCGAGTCGCCCTACAGCACGCGGAGCAACTATTCGTATATCGACTTGAACCGTAACTATCCTGATGTGCAACAACAATACACATGGAACGAGACTTTCCCCGATGAGGTGCAGGCGATGCTGGATTTCGGAAGAGCGCACAATTTCACCATGTCGGCCAATTTCCATGGTGGGGCAGAGGTCTATAATTACCCCTGGGATACATGGGAATCATACCAGAAGGTTCCTGCCGATGATCTCTGGTGGCAGTATGTGGGGCATAATTTTGCAAACACTTGCCATGCGCAGAACAATAACTATATGCAGGATTTGAACAATGGTGTGACGCTTGGCGGTGATTGGTATTCCATCACGGGATCGCGGCAAGATTGCTACAACTATTTCCTCGGATGTCGTGAAGTCACGATCGAGGTGAGTGAAAACAAGGTGGTCTCCGCCCATAATCTCTACAAATATTGGAATTATACCCGTCAGGCGCTGTTGGACTATATTGAAGAGTCATTGAACGGCATACGGGGTATCGTCACGGATTCTGTTACAGGCTTGCCTATAGAAGCCGAAGTCTATGTGGAAAATCATGATAGGGATCATTCACAGGTTTTTTCCATGCTGCCCGAGGGTAACTACCATCGCCCTATCAAGGGTGGAACATATTCTGTGACTTATTCTGCGGAGAATTATTATCCCAAAACCATAACGGTTTCTGTGGCGGACGGACAGAGTGTTGTTCAGAATGTACAGCTGGTGCCCAAGTTTGTTGGAATCGATGGTTATAGTGAGCCTGCGTTTGTCATCTATCCCAACCCGACGCATGGCTATTTGTATGTCACCTCCATGGTGGATCCGCCCAAGCAGTTCGATTTTATGATGTTCGATGAACAGGGGCGGTTGATATATGAGACTCGTGTTGAAGCAGGAACCTCCACGCTGAACATCACATCCCTGCCTGCTGGGTCTTATGTGATTCACATTTTGGACAACGGCAGCAGTGTCTATCAGACTAAAATCATAAAGGGTTAAATTGGAAAAGAAAATATTGCTGTCCTAATAAATATCAGTAACCCCTTTCCATAGTTTACCATTAGGGATGCGAAGCCTATGGTAGAGATTCCGCTCGACGCTTTCGCGTCTCGCGGAATGGTGCGCGCACCATTCCGCCGTTCACTATATTCACGGCGGAATCCCATTATGTTCTTTTGATTCCTCTGCTTTCAGCAGATTATTTTGCATCTGAGGTAGTCACCTTGTTCCGCGGTGGCGAATTGAGAGCTCCAGAGAAATAATTCCCCTTCTGATTCCAAAATGGGTGCCCGAAGGGCGGGGTAGTTAATATGGGATTCAGATACTTTATATTCAATAAAAAAGGCCGTCCGATATCGGACGGCCTTTTATGATACGTACCGTACGATAGAGACGGGGCGGACCCCGTCTCTACGACGGGAAGGATTACTTCTTCACAATGCGTTTGGTTACCATGCCCTTTTCGGTCATGATGCGGGTGAAGTAAACACCGGAAGCGTTACCTGAAAGGTCAAGCTCAGCATAGTTGTCGCCAACCTTGACGTTGAGGATCAGTTTGCCATACACATCGTAAACCTCCACATTCTCGATTCTCAATTCTGAATTCTCGATTCTGAATTTACCTGTGGTCGGGTTCGGGTAGAGGGAGGTGCTTCCCATCACATAGTCGTTCACGCCTGTCGGAGTGAAGGTGATGTGGTTGGACTCGCCGCTCTCTTGTGAACCGCAGTTAGCCACCACAAAGGCTTCATACTCGGTATTCGTTCCGAGGTTGGTGAGCGTGTAAGGATGTGTGGTGGTGTTCACAGTCGTCCAAGTTTCAGCAGAGGATTGTTTGTAGCTGACGGTCCAGCTGTCAGGTGTGCCAACCTGAGCCCAATCCAGCGTGACGCTGTTGCTGGTGGTGATGTAGACGGTCAGGTCGGTAGGAGCGTTACATGCAGAACCTTGGGCGGTTGTGAATTGCAGCTCGCTGCCGGAAATCGTTGTGCCATTGTAAACGATGAATGCCTTGAAGGTATAGGTCGTGTTGGGGGCCAAGTTGGGCAGGGTAGCGGAGAAGTTGTCGCCAGTGCCAGTACCCGTGACGGTTGCATACTGGCCGCCATTGACCTTCCATTCGAAGCCCTTGGACGAGATGGTCACACTGCTGGGGTTCGTGATGGTGGCGTTCAGCGTGGCTGAAGTCTGCGTGATGCCGGAAGCCGGGTTGGTGGCTACGGTCGGATCGGTCACAACAGGGCCGGAACCGCTCGAGGTGACGGTGATGTCATCGATACAGCAGGAATAGAAGGTGCTGGCTTGGTGCCAGTTGAAGCAGATGTTACCGTTAGCCGGAATAGTTGCATCAGTGAAGTCAACGCTGATGGTGTCGCCGGCAGAGGAACTCACGGACGGAATTGTAGCCACAGCCACGAACGTGTTGGGCATGTCGTTGAGGTTGGTGACATAACCTACCGTAAGTGTACCTTGTGAGGTGCTTTCCATTGCACGCCAGAAGTTGAGCTTCAGGGTGTTCAAGTTAGCACTGAAGGTCGGAAGTGCTGCGTATGCGTCAGCACCGGCGCTGCTGCAGGTGAAGACCATACAGTTGGGGGCGCTGTTTGCATAATGGTAAGAACCGGAAGAGGTGATGTGCGGTGCACCGTATGTGGCGTTGTTGCTTTGGGTTGTCCAGCAAGCCGGAGCAATACCGTTGTTGTCCGAGTAGGTTGTACCCACGTATGAGTCGAAGTTCTCGGTGTAAGGAAGTGCAACCGTGCCGGCACATTCGGTGGTTCCGGATGCGGACTGCATTGACCACGAGCTTTGGTCTGTAGCAGAGCAGAGTGCGCGCACATAGAATTCATACGAAGTGGCTGAATTCAGGTTCGACACCGTGAACGGGTTGGTGGTTGCAGTCACAATGGTAGATTCTGTAGGATCTTCAGGATCGAAGCCGACAGCACCGTATGCAATCTCCCAACTTGTTTCACCGCCACCGGCAGTCCATGACAAGGTCATTGAACTGGAAGTAGTGTTCGTTATAGTAAGGTGGGTAGGTCTCGGACAAGTGGAAGCCAGGTCGATAACCAAAGTGTCGATGTATGCGTAACAAGCCGCAGAGGGATTTCCGTTGTAGAAAGCGATGTATTGGCCCGTGCCAGTGTAATTGGTGAAGTTGACCTCTACAGGAATCCACGTGGAAACAGGGCTGCCCGGATAGACAGTATCCACAGCTTGGAACGTGGTGGCGTCATTGGGATTGGTCATCACACCTACAATCAGGCGGTCGGTGCTGTTCGTTGCACGATACATGAAGCTGGCTTGCAATGTGTTGACAGGAATGGTAGCATCAAACTGCGGAGCAATAGCTATGTTGTATGTGGTAGATGATGCGTAGAAGTAGAGGGAACCCACGCCTGAATAATGAGTTGAGTTGACGTATGGTCTGTCGGCGTAGGTGCTGTTTTTGCCCCAGCAGAGAGGATAGACAGTAGTACCTGTGCCATATGAGTCGAAACCATCGTGGAAAGGAAGCGTTGTAATGGCATCGCATTCGGTAGCGGTGGTCAATACGTTGGAAAGATAGCTTGTCTCACCGCCACAATCTGCAATGACGTAAAAATCATAGTGGGTAGCAGCAGTCAGGTTGCTGATGGTGGTCGGGTTGGTGTAAACGGTCTCTGTGTTGGCGTTAGGATCTTCAGGATTGAAGCCGGTAGGACCATACACAATCTGCCAGGAAGTGGCGGTACCGTTCTCAGTCCATCCTAACTCAATGCTTGAGTTGGTGCTGCTCACAACATGTAAATTCGAAGGTCTCGGACATGTGGGGATTACGCCAATGAACAGATCGTCAATGTATGAGTAGCAATAACTTGCGGATGGGTTGCCGTTGTAGAAAGCAATGTATTGGCCGGTGCCAGTGTAATTGTTGAAGTTGACCTCTACCGGAATCCACCCGGTAACAGGACTGCCCGGATAGACGGTATCCACCGGTTGGAACGTGGAGGCGACAGTGGGATTGGTCATCACACCTACGATCAGGCGGTCGGTGCTGTTCGTTGCACGATACATGAAGCTTGCCTGCAATGTGTTGACAGGAATACTGGAGTCAAACTCAGGAACAACTGCTATGTTGTATGTGGTAGATGATGCATAGAAGTAGAGAGAACCGACGCCGGAATAATGAGTGGAGTTGACGTATGGTCTGTCAGAGGAGTAGGTGTTGATTTTGCCCCAACAGGTAGGATAAACAGTAGTACCTGTGCCGTATGTGTCAAAGCCATTTCTGTATGGCAGTGAACTGATGGCGCCGCAAGCGGTGGCTGTGGAGAACAGGGTTGCTTGGCTATACTCGCTACCGCAGTCTGCCGTAATGTAAAAGTCATAAACAGAGGAAGCGCTCAGGTTCGTGATGGTGAACGGATTGGAAGAAGCATACTCGATGTCGCCTGTACCCTGGGTGAAGCCGGCGGGACCGTACTCAATCGTCCACGAAGTGGCAGGGCCGTTCTCGGTCCAACCCAACTCAATGCTGTTGACAGTAGCGCTCACGGCATGTATCTGCGTGGGTTTCGGACAAGAGGGGATTAAATCGATAACCAGATGGTCGATATAAGCGTATGCGCCAGTGGTGGTATATGCATTCTTGAAAGCAATGTATTGGCCAGTGCCAGTGTAAGAGGCGAAGATGACTTCTCTTTCCACCCATTGGCTGGCAGTGCTGGCTGGCAAAATCGTGTCCATAGGAACGAAGGTGCTGGCATCGCTGGGATTGGACATCACACCCACAATCAAGCGGTCGCTGGCGCTGCTGGCCTTGTACATGAAGGTGGCCTGCAACGTATTGACCGGAATAGAGGCATCAAACGGAGGCGTGATAGCAATATTGTATGTGTTGGAAGTACCTGCATAGAAATAGAGGGAACCTACACCATCGTATGGACTGGAGGAGTTGACGTAAGGTCTGTCAGAGGAGTAGGTGTTGATTTTGCCCCAGCAAGCGGGATATACAGTTGTACCCGTACCGTAGGTGTCGAAGCTGTCTGTATATGGCAGTGAATCTATGGCGTCGCAAGCAGTGGTGATGGAGAGCACTGGAGAGTAAACACTGTATTCGCTGACGCAGTTTGCACGGATGTAGAAATCGTATGCCGTGTTGGAAGTCAAAGCGGGAATGGTGTAAGGCGGGTTGCTGTAAACCGGTTCCACAGTGCCGGTCGTGCCTCCCGGGGTGAATCCGGCAGGACCGTACTCAATCTCCCATTGGGTGGCAGAACCGACTTCGGTCCAGTTCAGTTCAACGCTGTTGGAACCGACGGCGGAAGCAGCGAAATGAATCGGCTTCGGACAACTCGGGATAACATCCACAACGATGTTATCTACATAACCATAGTTGTAATTAGCGGTCGGTTGCGGGGCCTTCAATGCGATGAAATTGCCATTGCCTGTGTAGGTGGCCAACGGAAACTCAAATGAGGAGTATGTGGTGGAAGTAAGAGTTATAGTATCCAATGCCACGAAGGAGGTCTTGTCACTCGGGTTGCTCATGACACCCACTACCAAGACGAATGGGTAAGATGTACTCAAAGCTCGTGCATCGAAAGAAAATTGCAACGTGTTGACAGGGTAAAGAGTCGGATCAAATGCGGGCAGCACGGCAATTTGGTCGTCGTATGTGCCCTGGGTGGTGTAGGTGTAGAAACGCATGGAGTTGCTGCCGGATTGAGCATACGTGCTGCTTTCATATACTATGGGGTATCCGGAATAGCTCGTGGAAGTACCACTGTTACAGTTGGTCCAGCAATCAGGCAAGTTGGTAACGGCCATAGAAGTGGCGGTTGTACCAGGGATGCTGTCGAAATTCTCCGTGAAAGGCAGTGTGGTCAAAGCCTGACATGGGGTCTTGAAGGTGGTATGTGCAGTGATGGAAGGACCGTCGCCGCAATTGGCTGTAACATATACCACGTAAGAAGTGGATGGGGTGAGGTTGCTCAGAGAGGTAGTGGGGTTGCCGGTCACCGTGACGGTGGTGCCTGCACCAGGTGCGAATCCTGTTTCGCCGTATTCAACCGTCCAGGAGTTGGCACTGTTGTGGGCATCCCAGGAAATGTCAGTTGAAGTTGCCGTGAGATTGGACACTGTCAGGTTCTCGGGGCTCGGACAGGTCACAGGAGCCACGGTCACGTTCGAAATGATGGCGCCAGGCTGCGTGCCACCGCTACCGTCGTTTCTCCATGCAAACACCACTTGAGCTGTGGAGTTGGCATCGGGGTTGACATTCGGGTTTGACATGATGGCGTCAATGTGCACGTACTGGCCATTCGTCAAATTGAATCTGTGAGGATAGGAGGAGAAAGAAGTATAGGTAGAGTAGGAAGCGTAGTCTGAGAAATTGAAAGCATATTGGGAATATGTGTTGTAGCCGTAGTCTGATGATGTAGGAGCAACAGTAGAAGCCGGATATGTCTCCGTAGGCGGGGCAAAGAACAGTTTGATATAGTCGTAAGAACTTTCACCACCCAACTTCACATCGAAGCTGATCAGGAATTGTACATCATCACCCACTGTGAAGAGTTTGGAGGCTGACACCATGGAGATGGAGCCAACAGCGTATCCAGGGGTAGTGCCATCGTTGGTGATGAACAATGCGTTCATGTTGGTGTCTGTAAGTGCACCCATGGTCCAGTAGTTGGGGCAGGAACCGTTGTTCAGCAACCAGCCTTGGTCGGAGCTTGCTCCGAAATCCGTGGTGTAAGGCAGAGCCTCGGGAACCATCGTCGTGGCAAAGGTGGACGGGTCGCTGGGAGACTCAGAGCCATCGCTACAGACGGAGGCCACATACCACACGTAACTGGTGGAAGGATTCAGGTTGCTCAAGGTGTAGGTGCTGTCGGCATTCTGGCTGACGTTGCTTACAGATTGATAAACGGTGTCGCCGACGGGGCGATAATAGACCGTGAAAGTACTTTCATCGTTGGGGTTCCAGTACAGTTCCACAGAATTCGTAGAGGCATTCGTAACGGCCAACTGGGTCGGCTCGTGACAAGAGGGAAGAGGCAGTACTTTGATATCGTCAATGTACCAACCGTAGGTTGAGGTACCGGTGACATAGCGGCGGATCACAATCTGGTCGGCAGTGTAGGAGGGCGTGACAGTGTCAAAGTCCACAACATACTTTTGCCAGTTGGTGTTGCCGATGGCCTGAGCCGTCCAGCTCTTCACCAAAGTGAAAGTGCTGGGGTTGGTGATGTCCGACATCACACCGACTTCCAGACGTCCGTAGGCGTCGGTGGAGCCAACGGGTTTCATCCAGAATTCCATACGAAGCGTATTGATGTCTTCTTGGAATTGAGGCAATGCGGCTACAACGGGATTGGCAGTATTATTGTAAATATAAAAATATCCGCCGCCTGTATGTGAGCTTGTGCTGTTGCTGACGTATGGATAATTGGTTGTTCCGCTGGTATAACCGGAAATGCGAGTCCAGCAATTGGGGAAATCGTAAGTGGTATAGCCTTCAAAACCCTCGATGTAGGGTGTGTTGGTGACAGAAATAATGTCGCATTCAGTATGGATGGTTGTGGAGATAAATCCACTTTGTTCATTGCCGCAGTCGTTGGCCACGCGCACGTCATAATATGTATTAGGAGTCAAACCCGTAAGAGAATAAGAGTTGCTTGTGGGATACACCGCGGTGGCGTCTGTGGCCCAAGATCCGTTTCTCGGCTTGTATTCAAGAATAAATGAGTATGCACCGGACGGTGCGATCCATGAAAGATCCGCGCTGTTAATGGTGATGTTGCTGGCTTGCAAATTGGAAACGGAAAGGCAGTTGGAGATAGTGAAGTGGTAGTAGCGATCCACATCGGGCCATGTGCCTATGGGTACTTGGTTGGTAGATTGTCCTGCACTGTAGAACGCAGCTCCGTGGCTGGCATCAATCAGGATGATATTGCTGTTATCTACACACATGCCGGGTTGGCGTGCCACATTCGGCAGAATGGGAGGCATGGAGGAAGGATACACTATCTGAATTTCGTTTGTGGTTTCGAAGAGTTGAACCTGCCAGCGCAATAAAGAGGGGCGGGAGGTTGAGTTGTACGTGGAAGTGGCAAACTCGATCACGCAAATACGATCGGGAGCGTTGCCAATTACTTCGTGATATACATAACCGCTGTCGGTGATGTAGCCGTCACAACCCAACATGTTGATCTTTGGGTTGTTGATGTTGGCATTCGTTGCACTGAACGGAGTTGAGTAATTGGCTGTTCCGGTAACGGTAGCCCCGAAACGCAGGTTGCCATCGGAGTTGACGGAGAACTGTGTGTAGTCCGTGCCGCCGAAATTAAAGGTAAAACCGATGTTAGTTACGGCCGAAGCTTTGCCGTCGCCGGAAGTGGATGTTCCAAGCTCAAGAATTGTTGTCGGGTTACTCAGTGTCTGCCACTGGGTTGCATCAGTGCCTGTCGTCATGATGTAGTCGGCCAGGCTTTGTGCAAAGCCGCTTAAGCTCCATGTCAGTAGCATAAGCGCCAAGAGTAAGAATTTTTTCATAATTTAAATTTTAATTAATAATAATGGATAATTGAAAGATGTCGTTGTAGAATATTTTTTTCGCTCCAAAAATACAAATATATTCAATGATAATCAACAATGTAATGTTGATTTTTTTTATCAACATTTTATGAACAGAGTTCTGAAATAAATTTTTATTGTTTGATATACAGATGTTTAGTAATGAATCTCCGGGTCAGAATCCGCTTACTTTTACAATCTTGATTTGCTGTTGCCGATTGATTTCCAAGATGTACATTCCGTCTGGCAAGTCTCCCAGGTGGATGTTCGGTCCAGAGCTCCGGAGCAACACTTTCCCGAACAGGTCATAGACCACCACGAGTTCCACGGGAGAGTCCGTGTCAATGGTCAGCGGGCCGCTTGTCGGGTTGGGGTAGGCGCGCAGGATTGTGCGGGACAGGTTGGGGGTGCCGGATTCGTGCGAGGCTGGGGTGCGGCCCTTCAAATAGGCTGCCCCGCCCGCGTAGTTGCCCACGATGAGGTCAGGATATGCGTCGTCGTCAATGTGCGCGATGGCTGCGGCGGTGCGCCGGCCCTCGCGCAAGGGCGTGGCACATTGCTGGCATTCGCTGTCGGCGCACTCATAGACCACCCCGCCGATGGTGTAGATGCCCAGCGGGTTCTCGTCAATGCCATGGTAGTGGAAGATGTGGCCCTGCTCGCTGCCGCAAAACAGTACGGTGCCGTGCACCGAATCCCGGAACAGGCAGGGCACGCTGTAGCCAAAATACGATAGCTCGGGGTTCCGCACATCCACGCCGCCCAACGTGTCGGTGATGAACTCGAAGTCTGTGAGCCCGCAAATGCTAATGTTGCGGTAATAACTCAGCAGTCCTCTCTGGTTGCCGATAATGAGGTCCTTGCGCCCGTCACCATCCAAGTCGAAAAACGCGGGGGTGCTGAATTTGCCCACATCAATGTTGAGATAGCCGGGGTATGTCTCACCCCCGTTGCCGATCAATCTCTGGTGTGGCACAAGCAGCAGTGTGCCGTCCTCCAGCCCGCAAAGCATGTCCGTGTGTCCATCGCAGGTGAAATCGCCGAATGCGGGATGCAGGGCTTTTACGTTGAGGGCTTTCAGCTGTCCGAAATCCTCGTCCATCAGCTGGAAGATTGGATGGGAGGCGGTGCCGGTGTTCTGGTAATAGCGGATGTAAGAGGAGAAATGGGAGGTGAGGAACCCGTTGACGTACTCTGCGCTGTCGAAGCTGCCGTAGTTGGCGAGGAACAGGTCCTGCAATCCGTCGCCGTTCCAGTCAAAGAGTACTGGATGGCAACCGCTGCCCACGTCGATCATCTCCTCTTGCAGAAATGCGGTGCTGGTGAGGGTGTATTGCTGCAGCAGGGTGTCGTAGTCATAGCGCCACACGCAGTTCTGGTCCTGCGATTTGTTGAGCGCGGGGTCGGAGGGTGACACCAGCATTGACGGGGCGGCTTGCCCCGGCAGATTGATGAGTGCAGGCGCGGGCATGGAGTACAGGTGCACCGGATTCCCCGCGGGGAACGCCGTGTCCATAGCAGTCATTCTTGCATCCTGCAGCGTGCCATGGTTGTAGAGTAACATCAGGTTGGGGTAGTCTATGTCGCCAAGCAGGATGTCAGGTAGCCCGTTGTGGTCGAAGTCGTGCAGCAGCATGGAAGAACCTGTGTGGCGTGTGTGTCTGCCATCGCCTCCCTCTTTGCTGTCGCAGTCGGAGAAAAGCGTGATGGTGTTGTTGTCACCGGCCTCTTCAAAGTGCCCCCAACATTCTGTTTCCAAGCGGAAATCGAACACGTTGGGGTCGTCGCTGTAGTTGCGCAGATGATGCACATATTTTCCCAGTACCCAGAAATTCAGGAGGTCGAGATGCCCGTCATGGTCAATGTCTTCCACAATCAAGTAGTCGTCGGGTGAGGCGAAGATGTTGACGTAGCCGTTGTAATAGTATGCCTGCAGTTGCTCAGTGACCAGTTGGAATGCCAATTGATTGTCGGACACGTTGCGGAACACCCGCACGCCGGCCAGCCCGTAGGTGAAGATGTCGGGTTTGCCATCGCCGTTGTAGTCTTTGAGTATTACCCAGTCGTGCAGCTCCGGGAAGTGTTTGGCGTATTGCGGAGCATAGATGTAGCGGTCGCCGCGGCGCAGGAACGTAAGGATGCGGCTACCGTGCTTCTCAAATGCGAAAAGGTCATTCACCCCATCCAAATCCAAATCTATTTCAGAGAAATGCACGGCATTCATGCCACCTGCCCATGGCATGGCGAGTGTGTCGGATGCGTTGGTGGATACGGTGCAGGGGTAGCGGTGGAAACTGAAATCTTCCATCACGTACTGGGCGTTGGCCTCTGTCAGGAGACAGAGACAGCAGAGCGATAGGCAGAGGTGTTGAAAGGCTCTCATGGCGATTGTTATCTGACGCGCAGGCGTTGGCCTTCGCGGATGAAATCGCTTCTGAGGTTGTTCAGTTTTTTGAGTCTGGAGACGGTAGTGTGGAATTTTTGTGCAATTTTACCCAAGGTGTCGCCTTTGCGCACCTTGTAATAGGCAGTGGGGGACTGCTGTTTCACGGGGTTGGCCTGGGTCGGGTCTGTCGGGGTTGGAGTGGGGGTGGACACGCTGTAACCTGACACGTACATGGTGTCGTACTTCAACCGGAAGTTGTCAAAATCCACCAGCCGGTTAGGGTTGATGTCCTGGCCCAGGTAGCGGATTTCGAAGTGCAGGTGCGAGCCATAGGAACGGCCGGTGTTGCCGCCGAGTCCGATGATGTCGCCGGCGTGGACCATCTGTCCGGGGTTGACGAGGCGGCGGGAGAGGTGGGCGTAGTAGGTCTCCAGTCCGTTGTCGTGTCGGATGACGATGAGGTTGCCATAGCCGCCGGTGTTGCTGCCCTTGGAGATGCGTACCTGACCGTCCCAGGCAGCGGCCACGGGCGTGCCGGTAGGATAGCCCAAATCCACACCCCGGTGCATGCGGCGGCGGCGCCAGCCGTAGTCAGAAGTCTTTCGGAAATTGGCGGGATGGTGGTATCCGTTCAGCACGATGGTGTCGCGAGGCGTGGAACCGACGTGCCGGTAATGGATGCGGATGATGTCGAAATTCTGGTAGCGGCCGTAGCCGGGCATCCAGCTGAAATAGGTGAACAACATGCCGTCGCCGTGGTCCACATTGTCCAAGGAGGCCAGATCCTCGTCAAAATTCAGCTTGTCGCCCAGCGTGTCTTCCGGGATGGCGGAGTCAATGTGGGCGGTGTCGTTCACCACACTGAACTGGAGGTGGTTCTCCTGCGCGTAAGTGCTTCCGCATACAACGAGTAAAAACAATAGATTCAATACTATGTGGATAGTAAGACGTGATTTTTTCATAAGTAAATAGGATAATAACCAGAGCGGTTAGCGGTTGTGACTTCTGCGAGTGTTGTGCTTGCGTATGTGATACGTGGTGGTCTGCGAAGTGGTGGCGTTCCACTTGGGCTGGTGCCGCGTCCTCTTCTTGCTGTATTCTACCTTGGATTTAGAACTACCTTGGGAAGTGCTGCAGGAAGAGAAAGACGCCAGAAATACAACACATAAAAAAGTGATTATGATATAGAAAAATGAAGATTTTTTATTCATCGTTTCAATTTTTAAGGCCGCAAATATACAATATTCTTTGGAAACCAGGCCTTTTTTTAACGATTTTTAATCTTAAATATTGCATAATATACTGCTGATCAATGTTTTTTTATTGAAGGGTTCTAACCTTTTCCTGAATACTGTCCCCTGTTCCCTGAACCCTATTTTTCGTATTTTTGTGCCCTTCTTATGACCCACGAAATATCGCAGCGGATTCATCAGATATTGAAACAATACTGGGGATACGACGGTTTCCGGCCGTTGCAGGAGGATATTATACTGTCGGTGCTGGAGGGCAGGGACACGTTAGCCCTGTTGCCAACCGGTGGCGGCAAGTCGGTGTGTTTCCAAGTGCCTGCCATGGCGCTGGAGGGTCTCTGCATCGTGGTGTCCCCGCTCATTGCCCTGATGAAAGACCAGGTGGCGCATCTCAAAGCCAAAGGCATCAAGGCTGCCGCCCTCTATTCCGGCATGTCTTACAACGAGATTCAGAATGTCGTGCAGAATGTGATGTTCGATCCCGAATACCGTTTCCTCTACGTGTCGCCAGAGCGGCTGCAGACCGACATGTTCCGCGTGAATCTGGAGAAGATGCCGGTGACGATGATCGCCGTGGACGAAGCGCATTGCATCTCGCAATGGGGCTATGATTTCCGTCCGCCTTATCTGGAAATTGCCAACATCCGGAAAGTGTTTCCTCAAGCCCCGGTGTTGGCCTTGACTGCCACCGCCACGCCGGAAGTGGTAAGCGATATCCAGCGCAGGTTGGAGTTCAAGACCGAAAATGTCTTTCAGAAGAGTTTCAAACGGGATAATCTGACCTATTTTGTGGTGAAAGAGGAGGATAAGTACGGGCGTATGCTGCGTATTATGAAACGCTACCCGGGCACGGGCATCGTGTATGTGCGCAACAGGCGCAAGACGGCCGAGGTGGCGGAGTTCCTCTGTCAGAACAGCATCTCGGCAGATTTCTACCACGCAGGCCTCGCGCCCAAGGAGCGCGACCGGAAACAGAACGACTGGATGACGGGCAAGACACGTGTCATTGTGGCCACCAACGCTTTCGGCATGGGCATCGACAAACCCGACGTGCGGTTTGTGGTGCATATCGACGTGCCCGACTGTCTCGAAGCCTACTTCCAGGAGGCAGGCCGTGGCGGTCGCGACGAGCAACCCTCCGTGGCTATCCTCCTGTACGATGCCAACGACCTGCGGCAATTGACGCGAAATCTCACCATGTCATTCCCGCCCCTGGAAACCATCCGGAATGTCTATGACAACCTGTGCCAGCATTACTATATCGAGATGGGCACTGGAAAGAACACCATCAAACCCTTTTACATAGAGCAACACGCCCGACGAATGAAAATGGATTCCGTGCAACTGTTCAATGCAGTGAGATTTCTGGAAAAGGCTGGCGTGGTGGCACTGTCAGAACACCTGCGGGAAACTTCGCAGCTGCACTTCAAAATGAACGGCGACGAACTGCTGGATTATGAAGACAGTCACCCTGAACTGGCGGAGTTTGTCAAATTGCTGTTGCGCTCCTACGGCGGCCTCTTCACCCAATATGTCCGGATTGAAGAACAGGTCATTGCGGCCCGTGCGGACTTGCCGATGGAGGAGGTGTTGTCATTGTTACAGACGCTGCATCAAGCTGGGGTTGTTTCCTATCAGCCGCAGAGCGACATTCCGCTCATCGTGTTCTTGCAGGACCGTATTCCCGAGGATTATCTCTATTTTGACCCTTCCGTGTATGAGGTCCAGAAGAAGAAGGCCCAGGAACGGGTGGATGCGGTGCGCGCGTATGTAACCTCAGAAGACAAGTGCCGTAGCCGATTGTTACTGAGCTATTTCGGAGAGACTGAAAGCCCCGCGTGCGGGCAGTGCGACGTGTGCAGGAAACGGGCGCATGATTCGGTCAACAATCCCGAATTTCAGAGACTTTCCCGCGAAATCATCCACCTGCATCGGCAAGGCTTGTCCCGGAAAACCATCCTTGAGAAGCTTTCCGCCTCTGTGGATGAGGAAACCGTTCTTTTTGTAATGCGTTGGCTGATAGATAATAATACTATAAAATTTCAAAAATAATTCGTATCCCTGTAACATTTTCGGCAGAGAATGCGACATTCAAAATGTGAGATGATTTTTTATTTTGGTTGTTTCACATAAATTGTTATCTTTGCAGGTTTTAAAGAAAAAAGTAATTATGAAAAAGACCATTCTATTTTGTTTCCTCATTGGACTGATGTTGACAGGGTTCTGTCAGAAACCGAAAAGCGATTTTGTGCTGGACAAGAAGATGTATGAATTGTACTCCCAGGCTGAAATCGATAAGATTTATGATGCTGATTTCGCGCAGCTGTTCCGCATGAACTTCAAGATGTGCAACTTCGCTGTGCTCTCCACCAAGTATCCCGAAGACGCCAATGTGCTGAGCTACTTGGAACATTACGCCAAACCGGGCGTTGTGGTCAACGAGGAAGAAATCATCCGTAACGGAGTGAATCCTTTTGACTTCAACTTTCCGCAGGATGAAAATAGAGTGAATGTGGTCCGTCTGCATACCTCTGGCTATTATCTCATCATCCACTCCAAACAGAGTTATGATGCAATGGTGGAGGCCAATCTTCAACAATTTGAGTATTAACTATTAAGATGTCTGATATGAAGAAGTTAAGTTTATTTTTTCTTTTTGTGTTGAGCTTGGCTTTAGCACAAGCACAGGTGGTTGTGGTGGGCTCTTCCGTCTCACCGCAGACGGGTTGTGGTTTCACCGTGTACGATAATGGTGGTGAGACCGGCGACTATTATGCCAATCGTGACGATCATGTGGTGTTGCGTTCCAGTGATGCCACACATCCGGCCGTCAAGGTGGATATCCCGTTGAATTATTTCAATGTGCACAATTCAGATACCGTCTATATCTACGATGGTCCCAACATGGTGGACTCCATGCTGTTGGCCAAACTGAACGATTCTTTGGTGTCCGTGTATGGCAACATAGTATTGTCGTTTGCTGCCACCATGCGCAGCCAGACCGGTGAACTGACCATCCGTTTCAAGACGGACGGCGCCAACGGCGGCTCGGGTTTCAAGATGAACACCTCTTGTGTGCAACTCTGCCAGCGCGTGGAGATTCAGTTTGACGTCAATGCCTCCAACCATTATCCCATTTTGGAACCTGACTCCGGATATTATTACATGCAGTTGTGTCCGTATGACACCGTGCATTTGGTGGCCAGGGGCCGTTATCCCGACAATGATTTCAACTATCATCAGAGTGACCAAACATCCAGATTCAGATGGGACTTGGGTGATACTACATACGAGACGGTGGGCGGATATGTGTTGGATCACTATTTCGAAGGCGGCGGTGCATACGATGTCACGCTGTTGATTACAGATTCGCATGGCTGTGAGGCTACGATGCCCCGTACGTTCAGAGTGATGACCTCCGCGAACCCCATCCGGGAACTGTCACCGCTCAGGCCCGTATGTACAGGCGATGAGGTGAACCTCACCATTGGTTACGATATGATTTCCAATATCCAGGTGGATACAATCAGCAGTGGACGTGCCACGGCGTTGGGAGTCCCGGATACAATCTTCCTCCCCGATGGTCTAGATTGCGGTGCCGGATGCGCTTATACCTCCACCGTGACCTTTGACATGTTCTCCCCGTCGGCGAAGATTTCATCTATTAACGACATTCTGTATGTGCGTATCAACATGGAACACTCCTTCATGGGGGATATCTGGATCAAACTGACTTGTCCCAACGGACAATATGCCACAATTATGAAATATGGCGGCAGCGGTTCTTCCGGTTGCTCCAGCTTGGTGCCGCAGAGTGAACGAGGCTGGATAGTGTCGGGTAGCACAGGTACCTATTTCGGCCTTGCAAATGATAATAACGATAACTCCTCTAACAAATGCGATCCCAATACGAACCCTATGGGAACATGCTGGAACTATTGCTGGTCAAATAATGTCACGGAAGGCTATCAATATGCGTGCGGCAGCGGGTATGTCTATGAATCCTGTAGCCACCATAACACCAACAATCCGTATGGCTCTGGCAAAAGTGCCGACTCCACTAATGTGGCAAACATGACTAATGTCTATCATCCGGATGATAACTTCTTTACAAAATTGCAGAACTGTCCGTTGAACGGCGACTGGTCTATCCAGGTTATTGACGCTTTCTCTATTGACAACGGTTGGATTTGTGGCTGGGAGATGGCCTTGAACCCCACTTTGTTGCCGACCAGCTGGGGATTCGACCTTACCGTTGACACAGCATATCTGATCGGCCCTGGTGCTTCGGAGGGCGTGGTCATCCCTACCGATTCCGGTGATATCACCTACATCGCCCGTATTGTGGATGAATTCGGATGCCAGTATGACACCAACATGGTGATGCGCGTGACCCAGTCTCCTGAACCGAACCTTGGCGAGGACAGAACCGAATGCTATGGACAACGCATCGAACTGAATCCCGGTTACGAAGCTCCTAATACCACATACGTGTGGAGCACTGGTGACGATACCCCGACCACCAGCGTGGTTACAGCGGGCCAATATACAGTATATGTGGAGACGACAGACCCGCAGACGGGTACCACCTGCCACGGTAGCGATACTATTAACCTGCAGTTCTATGAGATGCCGATCTTTGACTTCGATGCCAATGTGGTGCAAGGCTGTGCACCGTTGACAGTCAAGTTTACTAATGCTTCCACACCCGAGAATTCGGAATACCGCTGGCAGATTCTGAATGAGGATGCCTATACGATACTTTACTCCAATCAGAAAGAACCTGTTTTCCAGATTGAGGAGCCAGGTACCTATTCTGTCAGCGTGATTTCCACCACCGAGAATGGTTGTAGTGACACGCTTATCAGATGGAACTATCTGAAAGTGAATTCGCAACCTGTGGCTGAATTTACCCCGGATCCCGAAATTTCTCTGATGGGTGAACATAACGGTGAAGTGCAATTTGTCAATTATTCCGATTCTGTGTTGATGCTCTCGGAAGGCTGCTCCTTCTCCTGGAATTTCGGCGATGGCGAGACCGACACCACAACTATTTCTCCCAAACACATTTACAGTCAGTGGGGTGATTATGATGTCACGCTTCATATCGAAACCGGCGATGGCTGCTCCAGCGAAATTACACACACGGTGGTCATCGAGCAGGATCTCATCTTCCCGAATGTGATTACGCCCAATGGCGATGGTACCAACGATGTGTTCGCTATCGAGAATCTGAACACGGATATCAATCCTGAGGATCCGGATGGTTACCGCCACAACAAGCTGGAAATTTTCGACCGCTGGGGTAAGAAAGTGTATGAAGCCAAGAACTATGACACGTTCTCCCGTGACGGCCAAATTCAGCGGGGTTCCCAGGTGTTCGATGCCTTGGGCGTGTCCGACGGCGTATATTACTTCTCTTTCCGTTACAAAGGAAAGGCCAAGACCGTTACCTATAACGGATCCTTGACAATTATAAGATAAGGAGGGTGGTGATGTCATGTTCAGAGTTGCCGTAAGAAGAGGATTATGGATATTGCTGTTATCGTGCATAACCGGTTTTGTTATCGCACAGACCCCTGTGTTGTTGGGTGGAAGCGTAAATGTGGTGCGTGGATGCGATTTCATTGTGTACGATAACGGTGGTGCCGGTGCTGGGTATGGCCATAATAGGAATGACATACTCACAATCTACTCTTCAGACGCCAACGCTGTCGGCGTGGTGCTCAGCGTTGATGTCAGTGCTTTTAATGTTCATCCTTCAGATACATTATATATATATGATGCTGCCACTGCAGATCCGCTATCGTTGATGGCAGCTCTGAATGACTCACTGATTCGAGCATACACCTCTGCAAATATCGTATTCTCAGCCTCGGTCGCCAATTCGACCGGGGCTATTACGCTGAAATTTGTGTCCGATGCCGCTAATGCGGGGTCGGGTTTTGTTATGACTACCTCCTGCTCCGCGCCCTGCCAGCAGGTGCGCTTTGAACTGGACTCAGTCCTGTCATCGCATTACCCGAGAGTGGAGGATGACGGATACTCCTATATCAACGTGTGCGGCAATGAATCCATCCACATGGTGGCACATGGCGTCTTTCCGGAGAATGACCAACATTATCACCAGTCGGATGAGAACTCAACCTTTATCTGGGATATGGGTTTCGAAAGCTTTGAGACCCATGGCGTGAATACGCTGGACTACCAGTTTATCCCCGGACGCGGCTATGATGTCTCGTTCAATATCTCCGATGTGCATGGTTGCCTCTCCACGATGCCAATCTCTTTCCGGGTCAGAACGTCGAAAAATCCGATAAAAGGCTTGTCCAGGATCGGTCCATACTGCTCGGGTGATGAGATGGATGTGACCTTCGGACCAACCTCGAATGAGACGGTGCAGATATCAGACTCCATGGACAGCCAGCAAGATGCGGCCCTTACGGTGAAAGATACCATCTTTCTGCCTGATGGCGTGAACTGCGGTAATGGCTGCGCCTACCAGTCTCCGGTTAAATTCACCTCGTTTACGTCTAACTCGCGTATCACCAGCGCGGACGACATCCTGTATGTGCGCATCAAGATGGAACATTCATACGTGGGTGACCTCTACATTGAGTTGACCTGTCCGGAACAGCAGTCGGTGAAGATTTTGAACAAATATGGCACTTCCGGATCGGCGGCCTGTGCGGCCAGCATTCCGCAACCCTGGGGATGGCAACAGGCCACCAATGTATCGCACAATGCCCATTTCGGAATTGTGGGTAGTGCCAACAACAGCGCGGAGAAGTGTGACCCGAGTTTCAACCCTATCGGCGAGCCTTGGAACTATTGCTGGTCGGAGAATACAAACCCTGCATACGGATACAGCTATGCCCGCGGCAACAAACGCGTATATGAGAATGTCAATATCCATAACGGCAGAATTGATTCTACCAATATGGCGGCCATGACGCAGGTCTATCGCCCCGACCAGTCTTTCTCCCAGTTGGTGGGCTGCAGCCTGAACGGCACATGGACTATCACGGTGATTGACGGATGGAGCGGAGACAATGGCTACATCTCGGAGTGGGAGTTGGCGTTGGACTCCACTTTGCTGCCGGAGACATGGGAATACAGCGTTCATACGGATAGCACGTATGTGACTGGCCCCGGAGCCTACGATCACCATATCAGGTTCGTGCAGGCAGGACAAGTGCCTTACACTTTCCATGTCACCGATGACTTCGGCTGCGATTATGACACCGTGTATTATGTCAGTGTGGTGCAAAGCCCGGAACCCCATCTGGGAGAAGACATAGGACTTTGCTATGGAGACAAGGCTGTTATTTCTGTGGATGATCTGCCGTACGGGATGACTTGTATATGGAACACGGGCGATGACACTCCGCAAATTACCGTGATGAGTGCCGGCGATTATATCGTTGACCTCGGTTATTTTAATCCTACACTCAACAAAACCTGCCATGGCAAGGATACGGTACACGTTAGCTCGCTGGAAAGACCGACGGCGGATTTTAACCTGCCCGTCACTGGCGGATGCGCTCCGTTATCGCTGAAAATGGAGAATCTGTCCTATCCGGAAGAGGCACAGTACGAATGGATGATTTTGGATAGTACCGGTTCGTTGCGATACAGCTCAAACCTCAAAGAACCCACGTTCGTGATCACAGAGCAGGGCACTTTTACCGTGATGCTGGTCATCACCACTTTTGATGGTTGCCCGGATACCCTGTTCAAATGGAATTCCCTGAATGTGAGCATCCAACCGATAGCAGAATTCGCCCCTGATCCGGAGATCTCAATGCTTGGGGAGAATGATGGATTGGTGAGCTTCATCAACTATTCGGATACATCCATCATGCTCATGCCGGGAACGACCTTCTATTGGAATTTCGGTGACGGAGAGATGGATTCCATGAATGTGGCGCCGGAGCACATATACGGGCAATGGGGCGATTATGATGTGACCCTTCATATCGAAACTTCTGCAGGATGCACGAGCGAGATTACCCACACCGTGGTCATTGAGCAGGACCTTGTGTTTCCGAATGTGATCACTCCTAACGGCGACGGCATTAACGATGTCTTTGCTATTGAGAATCTGAATACGAGCTTGCATGCTGAAGATCCCGACGGTTATCGCAATAACAAACTGGAAATTTTTGACCGATGGGGCAAGAAAGTGTATGAAGCCAAGAACTATGACACCTTCTCGCGCGATGGTCAGATACAGTTGGGTAGTCAGGTGTTTGATGCTTCCGGCGTGTCCGACGGCGTCTATTACTTCTCTTTCCACTACAAGGGAAAAGCCAAGACGGTTACCTATAACGGTTCCCTGACAATAATTCGGTAGATTTGGTTTTATTTCAGTCTATTAAAAAAAGTTTTAATAATAATTTAATTTGTTAAAACTTTTTTTTATTTTTGCAGCATGAAAGCAAAGTTCAATTTTACCGGTGGTGAATGGGTGGCATCGCTGATTCTGGCGGGCTTCATCCTGTTCTGTTATCTGTTTTATTTCCTGTATGATGGAAAGACAAGTCCGTCAACCGACATGGCGCAGTATGCCGCGGTGTTCGAGGCTTTCAATCAGCGGCAGGACCTGCTTCGTGATTCTTTGGCGATGGTGCGGCGGAATTCCTATCCGAACCGCTCGGGGACTGGGGACACAGTGCCGCGCAAGGCTGCCAAACAGCCTATGTATGAGATTGTGAAGATTAACCTCAATCATTGCGACTCGACCGACATTACAGTGGTGCCGATGTTCGGCAGCAAGCGGGCCGCCCGGCTGGTGGAGTATCGCGACAAGTTGGGAGGATTCCATTCCTTGTCGCAACTGCGCGAGGTGTTTGTGTTGCAGGATATCCCCATGGATTTGCTGGAAAAGTATTTTGTGGTGCATCCTGCGGACATTCGCAAGATAAACATCAACACGGCAACCTACAAGGAAATGGTCAACCATCCCTATTTTGATGCATATCTGACCAAAACGATTTTGAATTACAGAACCAAAAACGGGAATATTACTTCATTTGAGGAGCTTCAGCGAATTACGCATGCTTATCCCGAATTGATGGAGAGGCTGCGTTGGTACGTCGTTTTCTGATATTAAGGCAGGTAGAGATTGGAGTCGCCGTAGCTCAGGAAGCGGTAGTCGTGTTGCAAGGCGTGGCGGTAGATCTCTCGCCATTGCTCGCCGACGAATGCGGATATAAGCAGCAGGAGTGTGCTCTGCGGCTGGTGGAAGTTGGTGATGATGCCCTGGACCATGCGGGGTTTGTAGGTGGGCAGGATGATGAGGCTGGTGGCGCCGCGCAACAAATCGGTCTGTTGGGCGTGCAAATGCTCCAGGATGGCTTGTAGCGATTCGGCTGCCGTGACTTCGCGTAACGCGGCGTCATCGTATATCTCCCACTGGCTGACTTTCAGTGGGTCGGGGCGATTGAGGCGGAGCTTGGCCCCCATGATAAACAGCGACTCCAGAGTGCGGGCCACGGTCGTGCCCACCGCGATGCAGCGTTTGCCGATATATTGTGCCAGATGTTCGATGAGCGCTTCGGTGATGACCACCTTCTCCTCGTGCATGTAGTGCTCGCCGATGGTTTCGCTGGTCACGGGCTTGAATGTGCCCGCGCCCACGTGCAGTGTGACGAAGTCGGTGTCAACACCTTTCCGGTGCAGGGCTTCGAAAACGTTGTCGGTGAAGTGCAGTCCGGCGGTGGGGGCGGCCACGGAACCGTCGTGTTTGGCATAGACGGTCTGGTAGCGCAGTTCGTCGTTCTCGTCGGCGGCGCGTTTGATGTAGGGCGGGAGCGGTATCTTGCCATAGTGCTCCAGCCATTCGGCAAAGGAGACACGGGGGTCGTCCCAGTGGAACGTCACCTCGAAGGTGCTCTCCACATTGTCGCCTTTGGTAGCAGTCACCGTTACAGTTTTGTCGCCCATGGGCACGGTGATCTGCAGCGGGTGCTTCCATCGTTTGGCGTTGCCCACCATGCACTTCCATGTCACCTCGCCGGTCTGGGCGAAGGCGGTGGCGGGGTCGTTAGTGGGGTGGAGGGGCTCCAGGCAGAAGATCTCGATGGCGGCGCCGGTGGTATTGTGCACGAGCAACCGGGCATGGATGACTTTGGAGTTGTTAAACACCAGCAGGCTCTCTTCCGGAATAAACTCGGGAAGATGGTCAAAGCGGCTGTCCGTGATGGTGCCGTTCCGATAAACCAGCAGTTTGGAATGGTCCCGCTGTGCGGCGGGGAAAAAAGCGATCCGCTCCTCGGGGAGCTCGTAGTTGAAATCTTCAATCCGGATGTCTCGTGAATCTGTCATAGCGGCGGCAAAAGTACAAAAAAACGAGGTTGTGAAAGGTTTTTTGACACGGCATTCCAAAGTAAAGAAAAAAAGTGTACTTTTGCAGCCGCAAAAAAAGACGGGATATAGCGTAGTCCGGTTATCGCGCCTGCTTTGGGAGCAGGAGGTCGCCTGTTCGAATCAGGCTATCCCGACTGATTGAAGCAGGAATTGCTATGGTTCCGTAGCTCAACTGGATAGAGCAGCTGCCTTCTAAGCAGCAGGTTCTGCGTTCGAGTCGCAGCGGAATCACAAAAGAGAGAGAGGATTTGCCCTAGGCAAATCCTCTCTCTTGTTATATTCGGTGTCCCTATAATACACGCCGTTTCTCTATTCTGGTTGCAGAGTCAGATTAATGCATCCAGTACATGCAGGGATATCCTTGTATTTCAAATAAAGATCCGTGCTGTCAATTGCGAAGTGATTCCCGAATTTTGATTTGAAAGTCTGTGTCAATTCTATTTGGCTTTCGCAGTATGGATAGTGGGATATTAGAAGAAAGTATTCGTTGTTGTTAATCTCTTTGTTTTTCAATTCAGAGACAAAACTTCTATTGCAGGATTTGCATCCCTCAGGGAAAAATACGTGTATGACGACTTTTCCCGAATCGTTGCCGAATTCAAAATAATTGTCAAAATAGTTGTATGCACTTTTATTTTGAAACTTGCAACTGAAAAGCACTGAGGAGAGCAGGATAATGAAGAACAACACCTTTTTCATAATCCGTTGATTTTAAAGAGTCCAAAAGTTGTCTTTCCTGAATAATCATCACTCTTTTTTAACATCAGACCTTGAGGCGTAACAAGAGCACCTATACACATGTAGGGCGTGTCTTTGAATGATTGTTCACCAATTGTGTTGAAAGTACTGTCTAAAACCATGATTGAGAAACTGTTCAAGTTGTTATGCTTCTTTTTCGAATCAGGAAATCTGACAAATCTATAATAACAGTCCCGGTAGGGATCGAAAATGATTCCAAAGTACGTAGTGAGATTGCTTCGTTTTTGAATCAACAAATCATTACTTATATCCGACAAGGCTATCTTGTCTGGCAGGTGTCTCATGAATTTACTTTTACATTTTCTTACGGATTGCGAACCATCCAAATCATAGATGTATAAATTATGGTCGGCGAAATGTGAGACAATAATCTGATTCTTGTTGTTAATTGTATAGGTGACGGCTGTATTAAAAGGGAACATGGTCTTTCCCTTTTCATAGTAATTGTCGGGAAATCGTCCAATGTTGTTATCAGTTATAGTTGTATCATTGTTGACAATAAAATGAAACAAGGGAAATTGTTCATTTTTATTATCTTCTGGGTATGTTATGTTTGAAATATAATAATGGGGCGGGTTTACAATGAGAGGGCAGGCGGGACTGGCCATGAATTCAACGGATGATCCAAATTCTATTCCATTACGACGGAGTTCTGAAAGCCTGTTGATAGAGAGATCTACAATGGTGTCAATCAAGTTTCTTTCCTTGTTGTATCTGAATAATTGTGTTGAATATTTGGGGAAGAAATAGATAGAAGTGTCAGAGGAATAATGGAAACACTGTATGTCCTGATCCACAGGTATTTTCATTTGATTCAGTATTTTTCCACTGCTTATGTCATGAATATAGATTGTTTTGGAGTGAGATGGATTGCCGATAAACAATGAGTCGTTACATTGGCAATAGAAGTAGTCATTGGTTCCGTTCTCTCGTTTGAAATCAATCTCTTTGACAAAATCAAATGACACTGTTGGCTTGCATGAAACACAAGCCAACAGTGAAAATAAAAATATAATTGGAAATCTTTTCATGTGGAAGGGGCATTTACCAGTCATAGTTGTTAATGTCATCATGTTTATTATATATCATAATAATGAAGCAAAAATAATAAAAAAATCGTTAGCTCATCTTTACACTGTTTTTTCTATTTTTGTGGCCTTTTAAATTTCCGTCCGTTATGAAAAAGGTGTTTCTGATGAGAAGAGTGTTGCTGTTGTCCGTTTTATTGGTGGGCTTGTCCGTTTGTGCCAATGCGCAGTTCAATATCGGCATCAAGGTGGCGGCCAATGCCACCAATTACAAAGGTCAGACTAAACTTTATCCTGGGGTGGACGCAGGCCTTTTCATGCGCTTTGGAGACCGCTTCTATTTCCAACCAGAAGTGTGCTATTCATTCAAAAACACCAAACTGAC
>Ga0265298_10001720_pt1 | contig 32102 bp, 21 predicted proteins | sample AusTroGonzalo_MG_3_FD_193486 | JGI IMG/M metagenome (GOLD analysis project Ga0265298, IMG submission 193486) | Bovine rumen microbial communities from tropical cattle in Woodstock, Queensland, Australia - Gonzalo_01 | ecosystem: Host-associated > Mammals > Digestive system > Stomach > Rumen ... | reverse complement strand
GTTGTCTCGGACACGGGCCTATCTGGCTCTAAACTCTCGAAATAAAGAGCGACCGCCTACTGACGGTCGCTCTTTTCTTATACATTATATAATATTAGATGACAGTGAAGTCGAAGGACTGGAGATCTTTGTCGAGCGAGGAGGTGCCGTAGAGGATCTGGTAACGGCCGGGCTTGACGGAGAGTTCGTCGATCATCTCGTTGTAGTATTCGAAGGCCTCGCCGTCGAGGGTGATGGTGGCCTTTTTCGTCTCACCGGGGGCGAGGGAGAGCTTCTGGAAGCCCTTCAGCGCCTTGATGGGTGCGCCTGCATCGTCGAGCGCCTTGACATAGACCTGTACGGTCTCGGTGCCAGAGCACTTGCCGGTGTTGGTGACGGGTACGGTGATAGTGACTTTACCGTCGGCCTTCATCGAGGGCTTGGAAAGCTTGCCCTTTCCGACAGCGAAGGTGGTGTAGGAGAGACCGTAACCGAAGGCGTACTGCGGCTGGCCGGTGAAGTAACGGTAGGTGCGGTTCTTCATCGAGTAGTCGAGGAAGTCGGGCAGGTCATTGTTTGAACGGTAGAACGTGACGGGCAGTTTGCCGCCAGGGTTGTAGTCGCCGAAGAGCACCTCAGCGAGAGCCTTTGAGCCTCCCTGACCAGCATACCAAGCCTGCAGCAGGGCATCGTATTCTCCCTCGACGCTACCGAAGGCAATGGCAGAGCCGGAGCAGTTGACGAAGATGACGGGCTTGCCCGTGGTGTGCATAGCGCGGACGAGCATCTGCTGCACCTTCGGCAGTTCGATGTCGGCCTTGTCGCCACCTTCTCCCTCCATCTGGGCAGAGATACCGCCGATGATGATGATGGCGTCGGCTACGCTCACTTCCTTGGCGAGGTCGGTGAAGTCGGCGAGGATGCGTTCGCAGATGTCACCACGGAGCATAGCGAACTGTCCGTTGCCGTGACGGTATTCGATCTCCACGTCGTAGGTTTTGCCTGCCTCCACGGGGAATGATTTGTATTCAGGTTTCCGTCCAAAGCCGAAGAAACGGCGGCCACCTGGCTTGCCCTCTTCGACGATCTCGCCGTTAACCTTCAAAATATAGCCGTTGTCGGTGGTCAGCGTATATTTCATCTCACCGGTGAAGGTGGACTTGTATTGTCCGCTGATGCGTACGGAGAGACTGTCGCGGCTCACACCCTGGGCAAAGCCCCAGGCACCAAAGGTGGAGAAGTTGATTTCGTTATAGTAGTCTGTCTTGGCGGGTTCGCCTTCGAGTTCGCGGTTGTTCCAGAATTCGACCTTCACGCCCTTGCCGTCGTTGAAGTCCTGCAGGTGGTGGACGGTGCTGTATTCGTCGTTGAGCTCACAGGCCTTCTGATAGATGATCTTCGTGCCGGGCAGGGCGGCGCGGATGCCGTCGAGCAGCGAGTGGGTGTGGGCCTCGGTGGGTGTACCGCCGTAGTTACCGTTGAGCAGGGCAGCATCGTCGGCATTAGGTCCAACAACAGCGAGGGTCTTGATCGACTTGGAGAGCGGCAGAACGTTGCCTTTGTTCTCCAGTAGCACCATCGACTCGCGAGCTGCCTGGGTGGCAAGGGCGTCGAAGGCCTCAGAGCTGATGACCTCGGGGCCGAGATTAGCCCAGGGGAGCATATCGGCGGGATCGAACATGCCGAGTTCGAAACGGCCCGTGAGTGTCTTGCGCAGATGCTGGTCAAGGTCACTCTCCTTGATGAGGTTCTTCTGCAGGGCCTCGGTGAGTACCATGAACACCTTGCCGCACTCGAGGTCGGTACCGTTCAGCACAGCGTCGACGGAGGCGGAGAGGCCGTCCTTATGCGTCTCGTGCTGTCCGCGGTTGAAGAAATTGTTGATGGCGTCGCAGTCGGTGAGTACGATGCCGTCATAGCCCCACTTGTTGCGCAGGATGTCGATGAGCAGACGGTCGCTGGTGCAGCAGGGCTTGCCCTCGAAACGCTGGTAGGCGCACATCACCTCGCGTACGTCAGCCTTCTTCACCAGGGCCTTGAAAGCGGGAAGATAGGTTTCCCAGAGGTCGCGGTTGGTGGGCTCCACGTTCATCGAGTGGCGCAGGGGCTCAGGACCGCTGTGTACGGCGTAATGCTTCGCACAGGCGTGGGTTTTGAGGTAGTGCTTGTCGTTGCCCTGCATGCCGAGGACGGTCTGCACACCCAGTACGGCGTTCATGTATGGGTCTTCACCGCAGGTTTCCTGACCACGTCCCCAGCGGGGATCACGGAAGATGTTTACGTTCGGGCACCAGAAGGTGAGTTCGGGATTGCCTGGATAGTAGATGACGCCCATGGGCACATTGAATAACTTGGAGTCGTTGTGGTCAGTGCGGTTCCAGTTGGCGCGGGCCTCGTCGCTCACGGCAGAGAACACGTCGTAGACCAACTTCTCGCTAAAGGCCGCTGCCATGCCAATGGGCTGTGGGAAGACGGTGTAGCCACCCTGACGCACACCATGACAGGCCTCGCTCCACCAGTTGTAGGAGGGGATGCCCAGACGGTCGACAGAGATGCTCTTGTTCATCATCAGGCCGACTTTCTCCTCAGGGGTGAGCATTGAGATGAGGTTTTCCACACGGTCAGCCGTCGGCAGTTGTGGATTCTGCCACGGGTACTTTTGCTGGGCCGGCGCAGTAACTGTCACAACGGCCAGCAACGTCAGAAATAGGATTCTTTTCTTCATCTTAAATTTAGAATAATTGAGTATTTTTAAAGTTTATCGGAATTCTGAATAGTTGATTGCGGTGCAAAGTTAATCAATTAATTGCTTTTTAGCAAAAATATTGGCGTTTTTATTTTGAATATTGCCTGAATTTGATTAATTTTGCAACCGATTTCTAAAGTTAACCCCTCGTCGGGGCTTCGCGCAAGCTCTGAGTGGACTGACAAGACGACGGCTTTCGGGTAGGGCTGGCATGGTGCACAGGGAGATGTATAACATTTAAAAACAAGTCAATTATGGCAGAAATGAATTTCGGTGGCGTGATGGAAACAGTAGTCACCAGCAAAGAGTTCTCTTTGGAGAAAGCACGTGAAGTATTGAAAAATGAGACGATCGCCGTGATCGGTTACGGTGTTCAGGGCCCCGGTCAGGCCTGCAACCTGCGTGACAACGGTTTCAACGTGATTGTCGGTCAGCGTCAGGGTAAGACCTACGACAAGGCTGTAGCTGACGGATGGGTTCCCGGTGAGACACTATTCTCTATCGAGGAGGCCGCCGAGAAAGGCACGATCCTCTGCATGCTTCTGAGCGATGCTGGTCAGATTCAGCAGTGGCCCGTCATCAAGAAATATCTGAAGCCTGGTAAGACGCTGTATTACTCTCACGGCTTCGCCATCAACTGGAGTGACCGCACGGGTGTGATTCCTCCTGCAGACGTTGATGTAATTATGGTTGCTCCTAAGGGTAGTGGTACTTCTCTTCGCACGATGTTCTGTGAGGGTCGCGGCCTGAACTGCTCGTATGCCGTATATCAGGATGCCACGGGCAAGGCTAAGGAGAAGACACTCGCCTTCGGTATCGGTATCGGTGCTGGCTATATGTTTGAGACTACCTTCCAGCGTGAAGCCACCTCTGACCTGACTGGTGAGCGTGGCTCGCTGATGGGTGCCATCCAGGGTCTGCTGCTGGCACAGTATGAGGTGCTTCGTGAGCACGGACACTCTCCCTCTGAGGCTTTCAACGAGACCGTTGAGGAACTGACACAGAGCCTTGGCCCGCTCTTCGGTGCAAAGGGTATGGACTGGATGTATGCTAACTGTTCGACCACCGCTCAGCGCGGTGCACTTGACTGGGCTCCCCGCTTCCATGATGCCATCAAGCCTGTGATGGAATGGCTGTACTACTCCGTGCAGACGGGTAACGAGGCTCAGATTACCATCGATGCCAACTCGAAGCCCGACTATCGTGCTGGTCTGGAGAAAGAGCTCGAGGCCATGCGCAACCAGGAGATGTGGCGCGCCGGTGAGACCGTGCGCAAACTTCGTCCGGAGAACCAAGAGTTATAATCATAGGGAATTGCGGGGGTGCGTGCACCCCCGCAATCCATTTTATAATCAATCATAATGGGAAAATTAGTAATCAATTCGTACGATGAATTCGCAGCGCATCTGGGACAAGAACTCGGTGTCTCCGATTGGCTGCAGATTGACCAAGACCGTATCAACCTCTTTGCTGACGCTACACTCGACCACCAATGGATCCATGTCGACGTGGAAAGGGCCAAGGAGGAAAGCCAGTATCACAGCACCATTGCCCACGGCTACCTGACACTCTCCGTGCTGCCGTATCTATGGGACCAGATCATCGAGGTGAACAATATTAAGATGCTCGTGAACTACGGTATGGACAAGATGCGCTTCGGACAGCCTGTGGTGACGGGCTCCCGTGTGAGGATGACCACGAAGCTGCATAACATCCAGAACTTGCGCGGCATCTGCAAGGTTGAGATTGACTTCAAGATTGAGATAGAGGGACAGCGTAAACCCGCACTCGAAGGCATCGCTTCGTTCCTGTACTATTTTATTTAATAATTATGGGAGGATTCTTTGGAACCATATCTACAAAGTGTTGCGTCAACGACCTGTTCTACGGCACCGACTACAACTCGCACCTCGGCACACGTCGCGCCGGACTGGTGACCTACGATAATGAGAAGGGCTTCAGCCGTAAGATCCATAACCTGGAGCGCGACTATTTCCGCTCGAAGTTCGAAGATGAGCTTGACTCGTTCTCCGGTCATCAGGGCATCGGTGTGATCAGCGATACAGATCCTCAGCCGATTCTCGTGAACTCTCATCTGGGCCGCTATGCGGTGGTGACGGTGGCGAAGATCAACAACCTGGAAGAAATTGCTCAGGAACTGCTGGATCGCCGCATGCACTTCAGCGAGTATTCCGCCAACACCATCAACCAGACAGAGCTCGTGGCGCTACTCATCAACATGGGTCGTACCTTTGTGGAAGGCATCAACCTGGTATACGAGAAGATCGAAGGCTCATGCTCGATGCTCATCCTTACGGAGAAGGGTATCATCGCCGCTCGTGACTTCCTGGGCCGTACCCCCATCGTGGTGGGCAAGAAGGAGGGCGCCTATGCCGTGTCGAGTGAGACGACAAGTTTCCCGAACCTCGACTACCACCGTGTCAGAGACCTCGGCCCCGGTGAGATCGTGTATCTGACGGCCGACTCGATGGAGGTGCTGCAGGAGCCGTTCAAGAGAGAGCAGATTTGTTCGTTCCTTTGGGTGTACTATGGCTTCCCCGCCTCAGACTATAACGGTATCAACGTCGAAGCCGTTCGCGAGGCGAATGGTAAGAAGATGGGTGAGACGGACGAGACGGAAGTGGACAGCGTCTGTGGCGTGCCTGATTCCGGTGTCGGTATGGCGTTAGGTTATGCCGAGGGTAAGGGTGTGCCGTATAAGAGAAGCGTGCTGAAGTACACGCCGACATGGCCCCGTTCGTTCACTCCTGGCAACCAGGAACGACGTGCGTTGGTGGCAAAGATGAAACTCATCCCCAATCCCTCGCTGTTGAAAGGTCAGCGCGTGGTGTTCTGCGACGACTCCATCGTACGTGGTACGCAGCTGAAGGATAACGTCAGGACGTTCTTCGAGTATGGTGCCAAGGAGGTGCATTGCCGCATCTCGTGTCCTCCGCTGGTATATGGCTGTCCGTTTATCGGCTTCACCTCGTCGAAGAGTGATATGGAACTGATCACACGTCGTATCATCAAGGACTTTGAGGGCGACGACAAGAAGAACCTCGAGAAATATGCACAGACGGATTCACCGGAGTATAGGCGCATGGTGGCTGAGATTGCCAAGCGTCTGGGACTGACGACGCTGAAGTTCGCCCGTCTGGAGGATCTTGTGGACGCCATCGGCATGCCGAAGTGCAAACTCTGCACACATTGCTTCGATGGCAGCAGCTATTGTCACGAGTATGACAATGAGGACGAAAGACAATTGAAGTTGGACTTTTAGTTTATGTTTTACAGAGGAGGCCGTCTTGCTGACGAATGTATTCCTCCTGTAGAAGATAAGATAGCGCGGCATCCAGTTCGTCGGTAGGCAACTGGATGTCGCGTAAGTCTGTGATGGGGTGGGGCTTCCCGTCGCTGAGCAGTTGGAGGATCTTTTCCATCGCGGTGTTCATGCGAGGTTCGGAAACGATACCTTCCTTGCGGTGGCTCAGGCAGACATCGCACAGTCCGCAGTCGTGGCTGTCCGTCTCTCCGAAATATTGCAGCAACTGGCGGCTACGGCAGATATGATCGTCTGTGGCGTATTCGATGACGGCGGCAATACGCTGGCGGAACTGCGACAGGCGCTCTTCATAGACGGCAGGCGAGAACTGCAGGAACTCCTTGTCTTCCCGTCGCTGGGTATAGCGGATGTAGGGTGTCTTTTTCTGGGGAATGAAATGGAGGATGTGACGTTGGCTGAGACAGATGAGCGTCTGATACAGCTGCTGTGGCTGCATACCTGTCTGACTGGCGATGAAGCCTTCGTCGATGTAATGGTAGTCGGTGAAAAGTCCGCCGTAGTTGCGCAACAGCGACGTGATAATCTTCTCTTCGTCAGGCGTGGTGTTCTCCAGTTTGTAGAGCTCTCCACGGGAGACGGTGAACATCAGTCGTGCCTGATTATCCTGTTCCTCGGTATATTCGATGTAGCCCGCACGGCTGAGGATCTTCAGCGCGGAGTCCACCACGATGGGGAAATGATGGAATGCGTGACAAAACTTGTCGATGTTGAACTCGAAGGTGTGGTTATAGCCGGAACCCACGCCAATCTGATAGTAGAAAGCCAGATGTTCGTAGACTTGGCGGATATAGTCTTTCTCGGGGAAGGTGTCAACAATGCGCTTTTCGAGTTTGCGCTTGTCGCCGTTGTTATAGAGCAGCACGGCGTATGAGCGTTTGCCGTCACGTCCCGCACGGCCTGCCTCCTGGAAATAGGCCTCGATGCTGTCTGGACAGTCTATATGAATTACCAGTCGTACATCGGGTTTGTCGATGCCCATGCCGAAGGCGTTGGTAGCCACCATCACGCGGATCTTGCTTTCCTGCCAGGCCTGTTGCCGTTCATCCTTCACACTCGTGTCGAGACCGGCATGATAGAACGTGGCGGAGATGCCTGCCTTCGTGAGCAGGTCGGCATATTCCTTTGTACGCTGACGACTGCGGGCATAGACGATGGCGGTGCCAGGCATACTGCTGAGGATATGAATAAGTTGTTCGCGTTTATCGTTCGCCTGCCGCACGACATAGACGAGGTTCTTGCGTTCGAAACTCATCTTGAAGACGTTAAAACTAGTTGAACTGGTAGTACTGGTTTGACTAGCTTGACTGGTGAGCTTCTCCTGGATATCTTCTACCACCTGTGGCGTGGCGGTGGCAGTGAGGGCAAGGACGGGCACACCGGGCAAGAGTTTACGGATGTTTGCAATCTCAAGATAGGATGGTCGGAAGTCATACCCCCATTGCGAGATACAGTGGGCCTCGTCGACGGTGATGAAACTGACTTTCATGTGGCGCAGTTTCGTCTGGAAAAGTTCGGAGGACAGACGCTCGGGGGAGACATAGAGCAACTTCACATCACCGAAGATACAGTTCTCGAGGGTGATGATGATTTCCTCATGCGTCAGACCGGAATAGATGGCTGCTGCCTTGATGCCTCGGCGAAGCAGGTTGTCCACCTGGTCTTTCATCAGGGCGATAAGGGGTGTGATGACGATACAGACGCCTTTTTGTGCCAAGGCTGGCACTTGGAAGGTGATGCTCTTGCCACCACCTGTGGGCATCAGCCCCAATGTGTCATGACCTGCGCAGATAGACTCAATGATCTCCCGTTGTATGCCCCGGAAATCATCATAGCCCCAATATTGTTTAAGTATATCCCGGTAGGTCACTCCTCCGAGGGTTGAATGTCTTCGATCTGCAGCTGCACCTCACTGCGCTTGTAGATATTGTCCTCGATGGTATAGACGATATCAAACGAGCGCTTGGACTTGATATAGCGTGCCGACTCACTCTGTCCGAAGGCGATGCCGTTGAGCACGTTGCTCGACTTCGAGTCGACGAGTTCCAGCTTGATATGCTCCTGCTGACGACCCACCACCTTCGATGTGCCGTAGTCATAGACATTACGGGTGCAGAAGATGGGCTTGGGATTATCGGGTCCGTGCGGAGCGAGTTTCTTCAGGTCGTTATGTAGTTTCTTGTTGACATCCTTGAAATCGATGACGGCATCGATATCGAGGGTGGCCTCAGTCTGTTCTGGCAAGATATGCTCATCGACATATTTCTGGAAACGGCGACGGAACTCGGGGATGTTCTCGATCTTCAGCGAGAGGCCGACGGCATAGGTATGACCGCCGAAGTTCTCCAACAGGTCGCGACAGTTCTTGATGGCGTCGTAGATATCGTAGCCGGCCACGCTGCGGGCAGAACCCGTGGCGATGCCATTGAACTTCGTTAGCACCACCGTCGGACGATAGTAGAACTCCGTCAGACGGGAGGCGACGATGCCGATGACACCCTTCTTCCAGTTCTCGTCGTAGAGCACGATGCTTGACGGATGATCCTGATGCACCAGTCTTTCCACGATTTGGTTCGCCTCTTCGGTCATCTGTTTGTCCACGTCCTTGCGCTGCTCGTTGTACTCATTGATGAGATGCGCCTCGGATAGGGCCTTCGCGAAGTCACGCTCTACAAGCAGGTCCACGGCTTCCGTACCGTTCTGCATACGTCCAGAGGCATTGATGCGGGGACCGATTTTGAAGACGATATCATTCATCGTAATCTCGCGTCCCGTCAGTCCGCAGATGTCCATGATGGCCTTCAGTCCTACCGAAGGCGTGGTGTTCAGCTGTTTCAGTCCGTGGTAGGCGAGGATGCGGTTCTCTCCTAAGATGGGCACGATATCTGCGGCGATACTCACCGCACAGAACTCGAGCAGGGGAATGAGCCGCGAGAAGGGTATGCCGTTGTTCTTGGCGAAGGCCTGCATGAACTTGAATCCCACGCCGCAGCCGCAGAGGTGCTTGAAAGGGTAGGTGGAGTCCTCGCGCTTCGGATTGAGGATGGCCACCGCGTCAGGCAATTCATCATCCGGCACATGGTGGTCGCAGATGATGAAGTCGATACCCAGCTGCTTCGCATAGGCTATCTCATCGATGGCCTTGATACCGCAATCGAGTATGATAATGAGTTTGATACCTTTTTCTGCTGCATAGTCCAAGGCCTTAATACTGACACCATAACCCTCCTCATACCGGTCGGGGATATAGTATTCAATATTTGAATAGAACTGCTGCAGAAACTTGTAAACTAAAGCTACCGCCGTACATCCGTCGACATCGTAGTCGCCATAGACCATGATACGCTCTTTGCGTCCCATGGCGTCGTTCAGTCTGTCTACCGCCACGTCCATGTCGTTCATCAGGAACGGGTCTATCAGCTCGTTTAACATCGGACGGAAGAATCGCTTGGCTGCGCTCTCCGTCTTGATGCCTCGCTGAATGAGCAGGTTTGCGATGATCGGACTCATGCCGATCTTCTCTCCCAGCTCCTTAGCCGCCGTCTGTTGTTCTGATGTAGGTGGTTCGTAATTCCATTTGAAATGCATTAATATATTTATTTTTTATTCTTTCGCTACGGTAGACCAGACTGTCGCGCCAGACTCAAAAAGAGCCTATTACGGCAATTTAGCGCCCAAAGGTAAGCATAAAAAATGAAAAAAAGGCATAATCTGCGTAAAATTTAACAGATTATGCCCTTTTTAACAAATCAGAGGCTCAATCTCAGACTGTTTTTCAAAGTCCGAGCTTCTTCCGGATTTCGGCAGGGATGGCGTTCTTGTTGATGAGGAAATCCATCGTGTTGGCGGCGATGAAGGCCTTGGTCATGTACCAGATACCCTTGTAGTCGCCAGATTCACCCCAGGAGTTCTGCACCATAAAATACTCTTTTCCGTTCTGGTCTTTGGCCACACCAAAGATGTGCATGCCGTGGTCGTCGGTCAGTTCCCAGTTGTCGAAACGCTCCTGGCGCATCTCCTGTGTCGGCACGACCTCGGGCACGTTGCAACCCAGCGAGTCGATGATGTTGCGCTTCTTCTCGGCGGTCAGTTTCAGCCAGCGAGCCATGTCACTGCCAGCGAGACTCTGTGCGGCCTTCGAGTCGACGGCGTAGGCCAGACCCTGACGGGTGAATCCCTCTTCCGACACGTCACCGCCCCAGGCTACGGTATAGCCGTTCTCAATGGCGTTGTCGATGATCTGCATCATCTCGTCCATCGGCACGTTATAGCTCAGCGGGAAGCGCCAGTTGTCCTGTACCTCCACAGCAAAGGCTGAATAGAAGGGATGGTGGGTGTAGCTGGTGATGGAGACATAGTCGTCGAAGTTCAGACCAAGCGATGCGGCAAAGGTCTTCGGAGTGTACTCCTTGCCCTCATAGGTGAACTTCTCAGGGCACTTGCCGAGGTAGGCGTCGAGGATGCCCTGCAAACCGACTTTCCACTGGTTGCTGATCTTCTTGGCGCTGCTCTTTGATACGGCTGCCACGTATGGCTCCAGAAGCGAGAAGAATTCGTTGAAGTTGTTCAGGGAGTCACCATAGAGCGAACCGGGGAATGGCATTGCCTCCAACGGACAGATACCGTGGTTCTTCAGCGTAGAGAGAACATCCTCGGCACTACCGCCTTGTGCGAACTGGCAGTCGCCGTGGTATCTTACCACCTGGATGGCGCGCTCCATGTAGGTTTTGTTTGCTACAAAGGCTTCGCAAAGGGTGTATCGCTTACCTGTAGCTTTCAGGATTTCTGCCTCAAAGAATGAGAGGGTAGAGTAGTCCCAACACGTACCCGAACGGTTCTGGTCCTTGATGGTGGTGATGGGGAGTTCTTTGATGATGGTAAAGACGGGCTTGTTGGCGTCTTTGGCGGCTTCCTTCTTCTTGGCAGCCGATGCACTGACGGCGATCATCGCCATAAGTGCGAAAGTTAGAATCTTTTTCATTTACGATTTATTTATTTACGATTATTTGATTTTCCATAAACTTCTCGAGTTCCTGGGGATGATATGGGATGCGCTTCGAGCCGAGGAAACGGCAACCCTCCTTCGTGATGAGGATATCATCCTCGATGCGGATGCCGCCGAAATCCTTATACGTCTCGAGCTTGTCGAAATCAAGGAACGCCTTGCAGTGTCCGCTGGCCTTCCAGTCGTCGATGAGCGCAGGGATGAAATAGATGCCGGGCTCATCGGTAAGTACAAAGCCTTCCTCCAGCTTGCGGCCCATACGCAGACAGTTAGTGCCGAACTGTTCGAGGTTCGGGCGTGTCTCCTCGTCGAAGCCCACGTAGATTTGTCCCAGTCCTTCCATGTCGTGTACGTCCATTCCCATCATGTGTCCCAGTCCGTGAGGCAGGAACATCGCGTGGGCACCGGCCTTTACGGCCTCGTCCGTATCGCCCTTCATCAGTCCGAGCTCCTTCAGGCGCTCTGTCATCCTGCGGCACACGGCGAAGTGCACATCCATATATTTTACACCGGGCTTGGCCACGTCGAGCACATAGTCGTGACATTCCTCAACGATCGAATAGATCTCCAGCTGCCGCTGCGTGAACCGTCCGTTCACGGGCATCGTGCGGGTATGGTCGGAGCAGTAGTCCTCCAGCTCACAGCCGGCATCGCAGAGCACCAGCCTTCCGTCTTCCAGCTTGTTGTCTGACGGGGCTCCGTGCATGATCTCTCCGTGCTGCGAGAAAATGGTTGCAAAACTGTTTCCCTGTGCCAGGCTGCGGGCGATGCCGTCCACCTGTCCGGCTACGAACCGTTCCGTTACGCCGGGCTTGATGAGCATCTGTGCCGTAGTGTGCATCACGTAGCCCACGTCGCAGGCTGCCTCGATATAGGCAATCTCCTCGGCACTCTTCGTAGCTCTCATCTTCACCACCGCTTGGATCAGTTTCAGCGAGGCTTTCTCCTTCTGCTGGCTCGGGTGAATCCCCAACAGGTCCATGATCTGTATCTTCGTGTCGAAGCGATAAGGTGGTAGGAAATGCACCTTTGTGTTTATCGCAGTGGCACGGCGACAAGCTTCAACAAGCTGCACCATCGGTGCGGTCTTGGTGACGCCCACCTCTGCGGCGAGATCAGCTACCGATGGCGTGAAGCCCATCCACACGATATCTTCCACATCGATATCATCGCCGAAGAGCCACTCCTCGTCGTTGTCGATATCGATCACGCCTACCAGTCCGTCGCGGTGCTGGCCGAAGTAATAGAGGAACGACGAGTCCTGCCGCATCGGTGCATACGCATTGGCGGGATAGTTGTAGGGCGCCTCATTGTTGCCGAAGAGGATGACGACGCCTTCTCCCACGAGTCTTTTCAACTCCGCACGGCGTCTGATATAGGTCTCTTTGCTGAACATATTTTCTTTATTTATTCAATTTCGATGCAAAGATACACATTATTTCAGACATAGTGAACTTTTAAAGACTGATTAACTTTTTTTGTTCTTCTGTCTGAAAAAAAAGTAGTACCTTTGCAGCCGATTTGTAAATAATGTCAATATGGGAAAAGTAATACTCACCGGTGACCGCCCCACCGGAAAACTCCATCTCGGACACTATGTCGGCTCTCTGCGCCGTCGTGTCGAGTTGCAGAATGCGGGCGACTACGACCGTATGTTCGTGTTCATGGCCGACGTGCAGGCCCTCACAGATAATGCCGACAATCCTGAGAAGATCCGCCAGAATATCATCGAGGTGGCCCTCGACTATCTCGCTGCCGGTCTTGATCCCGAGAAGTGCGTGCTCTTTATCCAGAGCCAGATACCTGAACTCGCCGAGCTAACCACCTATCTGATGAATCTCGTCTCCGTCAGTCGTGTGCAGCGCAATCCGACGGTGAAGACTGAGGTCAAGATGCGTGGCTTCGAGGGCGAAAGCATCCCCCTTGGCTTCTTCTGCTATCCTGTGTCGCAGGCTGCAGACATCGCACTCTTTAAGTCCACCACCGTCCCCGCCGGAGAGGATCAGGAGCCGATGCTCGAAGTGACGCGCGAACTTGTCCGTCGCTTCAATCAGGTCTATGCCCCTGTGCTTGTCGAACCGAACATCCTGCTGCCCGAGAACCTCACTGCCCGTCGTCTGCCTGGCACCGACGGTAAGGAGAAAATGTCGAAGTCGCTCGGCAACTGCATTTACCTCTCTGACTCTGCCGACGACGTCTGGCAGAAGGTACGCTCGATGTACACCGACCCCGAGCACATCAATCTCAACGACCCCGGTCATGTGGAGGGCAACGCCGTCTTCACCTATCTCGACGCCTTCTCCTGCGACCAGGACTTCGCCGATTTCTGGCCTGAGTACCAGAACCTCGACGAACTGAAGGATCACTACCGTCGTGGCGGTCTGGGTGACATGAAGTGCAAGAAATTCCTCAACCAGGTGCTCAATAAGTTCCTTGAGCCCATGCGCCAGCGCCGGGCCGAGTTCGAGAAGGACATCCCCGAGATCTACAATATATTAAAGAAAGGTACCGCGCAGGCGCGCGAGGTCGGCGTCCAGACGATGGACGAAGTCCGCAAGGCCATGCGCATCGACTACTTCAATGATCTCGACCTCATCCGTCAGCAGTCTGAGCGCTACGCCAAATAAGAGACATATATAAAAAATAGAGTGAACCGCGCGGTCCACTCTATTTTTTATATATCAGGGAAACTGATGATTAATCCTCAATAGTCCACCAAGGATGGGGATCAGTAGGTCCGGGAACACTCTGACGCTCACTCATCCAATCGGTATTAGGATCAACGGCAATCATCATCGGAGCCTCACCCTTCTTTGGGAATGTGATTTTCATCACATTGCCGCTTTGGCCATTACCATCAACAATTACTTTGATGTTGTTTGCTGCGGGATTCCAATCATTGTTTTCAATGTTGAACTTGGCCAGCACACTCTCGTCACCACTATAATATATACGTTTATTTCCCCAACCGGTGTTCAACATGTCTTCAGCCTTGTATGTCGGAGTCTTGGTCCATCTGGTGATGGTATTAGTACCGATCTCTATGGTGAAGTTCATCGTACCACCGGCAGCACGGACAATAGCCTCCTGATGACGACTTCCAGGGATCTCTTCTACTTTGACTAACAAATTATTATCCCCATATGTGAGTTTTTCCTTATAAACGATAGACAAGTCAACAACCACATCGTTGAAGTCGAAGTCGTCGGTAGTGCCAAGGTCCTCCATCATGTAACGTTTGGTCTCTCTCACTTCCCTCTCATCAATGTGTATCACTTCAGGACCATACATAATAAACACCAAGTCCTCAAAGTCCTTATCAGAACCGGTCTTTGAATTATCCTCGCAGCCAATGACGGTCACTTTATTGTTCGCAGGAACATTTATATCTTTGAGACCTTCCAGAGCCAGCATCATACTTTCCAGTGAGGACACTGTAGTAGGTTTATCGCCCCTAGCGTGTGCTGTATCACCGCCTGTCCATACCTTCAGGTAGAAATACATTTTTTGATTGGGGGTTGCCTCAAAAGTGTATGTAGGTGCCTTGACCTGTTGAGCAGTAAGAGGAATGCCGTCTGCATTCGTCGGTGGATTCCAAGTCTTATTATCATCGTCAACAGTGTCATCGTCACTAGTCCAAGTCAAACTTTTATTTTTTTCCCAGATCTTAACATCTTTACCTCCGACGTTCATCCACAACTCCCAGAAATAACTGGCACATCCCTGGTAGAAAGGAATGATGGTGAAGGTTTGCTGATCGGTTACTGAGATGAAAGGACTACCTTTCAGTGAGTTGTTCGTTCCTGCCTTCATATTCTCGTGCATCCAGGAAATAACACTATTTCCGATGGTCATCACACCAGTTGATTTTAATGTGACGCTACCGGAAGTCACATCGCCCTCACCACGTGTACCAGCGTTGGTTGTTGAAGGAAGGTATAACATGGGCTCCATCGTAGCGAAGTCCCAAGTCTGGTTGGGATCGATAGGACCATACTTCTTTTCGAAGTTGGTTGCATACTCGCTCTTCTGCTGCTCTATTTTAGCGCCACTGTCGAAGAGCTCTTCTCCTTTTGAACATGATGTGAAAGCTATGCCTAATACGGCCATACTTCCAACTAACACAAAATTCTTTAGTCTCATAATTTAGAAATCCTGAATAAAAATTTTAATGGTTGATTAATCAAAATATACTTTTCAGGTGCAAAGTTACAAATTATCGACGAAATATCGAAAAGATTCCGTTAAAAACTTCATTAATTTAACTTTGTTAACAGAAATCGGGCGAACTCTTTCGAAAAAACGATGCTAAAACGGTTACACGGTTACAGCTGTAACCATAACCCCTTTTTACACTAAGAAATAGTCAAATTACTTTACACGATTTTCGTCCATAGGGCAAACTGGGAGAAAATAGGCATCTTTCTGGGAGTTTAGATAGGGTAAACTCCGACTTTAATCCGTTTAAAGTCCGACTTTCCTTAGTTTAAAATCTGAGTGTTTATAAAGTATTGATAGTCAAATAGTTACAAAGCAGCAAAACAAGGATGGTTATACTTTAAATTTTCTTTACAATGTGTGTGCCTATTAGTTTGAAAAGGGGATATGGTTACAGCTGTAACCTGTAACCTTTTCCAGAAAAAGTAATGTTTTAAGGTTGTTGTCTTTTGTTTTTTTAAGGAAATTACACATTAAACAATTTGGTAGTATTGGATTATTCTTGTATCTTTGCAACATGAAATAAGAATCAGGCAGGTTATGGTAAGATTAACTGTCTAGCTGGTCTGAAGAAGATTCTGGGTATCGCAGCTGTCGAGCGCATTATTGCCGATGATTGCCTGAAGGCAGCCCCTAATGCCGCCGTGTATGACGCCCGGGGCCAGCAGGTGCCTAGGTCGCAGAAAGGTCTCGTCATCTACAAAGGCCGAAAATACGTGAACAAGTAATATTTAGTTTTTTTATTTATTTCTACTAATTAAAATAATGTGATTATGAAAAAAAGAATGTTTCATTGGATGATGGCCGCCATCCTCATCTGCGGGTCAAGTGTTTTTACAGCGTGTACGAGTGACACAGGTGACAATCCCTCTCCGGAGCAGCCAAAGAAGGACCGTGCGGAGTTCATCCAACACACACGTCAGAATCTGAAGGATCTGGCTGAGAATCTGAACTTTGAGTCGTGGAGCATGGCTAACGACATCAACCAACATTTCAACAAGTACGTGCTGTTGAACCCCGAGTTCGAGAAGATCATCTCTAGCGCCTTCATTGCAATGGCCCAGTCGACTATCAAGCCAGTGGAAGAGGACAGCGAGCTGGCTCAGATGGGCTACAAGATGTATGGCACCGTTGACTTCACGTCATTTAAATACAGCTTTAAGATGAATAACGAAGGGACGAGCTTCGAAGCCGAGCCGGCTGATAACTTCGAGATGTATATCCACTTCTACAACCCAATGACCCAGCAGTTGGTGCCCCTGGGCATGAAACTGACGCTGAAGGGCAGCGACTCCAGCTTCCTGGTACTCATGAAGGGCTTCAGCACTCAGGATTTCGCCGTAGTTGGAAAGATGCCCACGGAGTTCGAATACGCTATTTCTACTAACTTATCTGGAGAATGGGAAGATATCTTCTGGGGTACGTTCAAGAACGAGGTCAAACAAGGCGGTTCGTCGGAGTATATCAATCGCATGACCGATGTCATCAATGTCAGTGGCGTTGTCAACAGCAACCTGCCAGCTGATCCCAAGAACGGTTATAAGGGCGACGCTACCACGCTTACCTTCTCCATCGGCCAGTCTCCCGATGTAAATAAGGCAAGTTTGAATTGTGCGCTCGTCCAAAACGGCAGGGAGATGATCCAGATGAACGGCGTGATGAAGAACCTGATCGATCAACCGGTAGACCTCACGCAGCTTACTAAAGCCCCCAACCTCATCGAGGCTATCATCGCCATGATATCCGGCATCAGCCTGGAGGAGGGCAACGTCACTCTGCTTGACGACCTGACCACCTCGCTCAAAATCGACAACTGTGCCGAGGCCCTCGGGCTGGTCTTTGCCATGTCCAATGCACGCCGCAACTATGCTGACTACCAGGTCATCGAGCAGTACACCGAGCAGCTGAACCAGATCGTAACAGCCTCCATGACCTGTCAGGGCTTGAACCAGCACATCCCCATGCGCTTACAGACCGCCAAGATCGGTATTGACTACTGGGCCGTGCCTGCCCTGAACTTCGCTGACGAGAACGGCTATGTTCCCCTCACCGACATGCTGGACAAGGAGAGTATTGAGTACATGTTCAACATCGCCGACCACGCCGCCGTGCCTATGTATAAGAGCGTCATCGTCGTGGGCCAGTTGATGCGATACATGCAGACTATGATGGGTAACATCAAGCAGCAGCAACAACAGCAGCAACAGCAGCAGTAAAAATGAAATCCCCGCCAAGTTTGGCGGGGATTTTTCTATTTCAGCTTTTAATTATTTCAACCATTATTTCAGCAGGTCAGGTCGCAGGCGGCGGGTTCGGTCCATAGCCTGGTCGAGTTCCCATTCGCGAATCTTCGCTTCATTGCCGCTGAGCAGGATCTCTGGTACTTTCCAGCCCTTGTAGTCGGCAGGGCGGGTGTAAATAGGAGCAGCAAGGATGTCGTCCTGGAAACAGTCGGAGAGGGCACTCTGCTCGTCGCCGATGACACCGGGGACGACACGTACCACCGCGTCGGCAATCATCGCCGCCACAAGTTCGCCGCCGGTCAGCACGAAGTCGCCGATAGAGATCTCACGGGTGATGAGGTGGTCGCGGATGCGCTGGTCGATACCCTTGTAGTGGCCGGCAAGGATGATGAGGTTGCCCTTCAGGGAGAGTTCGTTGGCGATGTGCTGGTTGAAGCGCTCGCCGTCGGGGGAGGTAAAGATGACCTCGTCGTAGTCGCGCTCGGCCTTCAGGGCGCTGATGCAGCGGTCGATGGGCTCGCACTGCATGACCATGCCGGCAGAGCCGCCGTAGGGGTAGTCGTCGACGCGGCGCCACTTGTCGAGGGTGTAGTCGCGAAGGTTGTGCAGGCGAATCTCCGCCAGTCCTTTCTTCTCAGCACGTGCCAGAATGGACTCGTGGACAAAGCCTTCGAGCATCTCCGGCAGTACGGTGATGATGTCTATTCTCATGCGGTCAGCGTCATTTGAGGATAAATTTCTTCTCTTCCTTCTTGGGAGCGGGCTTCTGCTTGGTAACGGGTTTGTGTCTGGCGGGAGCCTCGGATTTTCTGTCATTTCCCTTGGCTGCCGACGAAGCATTGTTCTTCACGGGGATGGAGAAGGGGTAGGAGATGGTGGGACAACCGTCTTCAGTGATAAAGACATTGAAGCGAACGGTGTTCTGTGTGAATCCGTGCATGATAGCGGTATACTTATCTTCGCTCATCTTGCTGAAGGAACACTCGACGGAGTCCTCGGCTTCGATGCTCACGTTGCGGAAATAGTTCATGCCGTCCTGCTGGTCGGAGAGGCTGACCTGGATTTCGGCCGTCAACTCATCGCCATTCAACTGGTGAGAGAGCAGTTCTACTGTGTATTTTCTGACGTACCATGCGTTGAAGGGAATCTCTGCCGGCGTGAATTTCAGACCGTCGTAGTTGATGGCGATTCTGGCTTTGGCCTTGGTCTGTCCTAGACCGATGTTGTCGGGTATCTGGAGCGTACATTCGTAACTGAGGATAGCGGTCTCGACGTTGCTGATCTCCTGACGGGTGTCTATGCCGACGGAGCAGGAGTTGTCGAGACTTGAAAGGGTCATCAGCGGCAACTGCATAAAGGGCGGACAGATTACACGGATCTCGCTGTTGACGGTCTTGTGCTCGAAGGGGATGCTCTTGTTTCCGTTGAGAGTGAAGCGGCAGGAGTGACTGGGGTCGATTTTGACCACACCATAACGGCCGTTCAGCTTGACTAGGGCGAGGTCATCCCAGCGACGTTCCACCGCTTCGAACTGTGCCGAAAGCACGTCCTTGCCCAGGTGTTTCAGTCCTAAGAGCGGGGTACCTTCAGAGGTGGTGATGGAGATGGGGCTCGACACAGTCAACACTGGTGGCTCTGGCACATCAAAAGTCCTTGTGGGCTGGCCGTTATAGGTAATGCCTGTCAGCTGCATCAGATTATTAAATGTCATATAGCCCTGTTTGAAGTGAATGATGAATCGATCGCCCTCGAAGTTCACTTTCACTGGGCGTTCGTTGGCCATCACACGGGCTGTGTTATCATCGTAGTCATCGGTGCTCAGGGGCATGAGCGTCTCGGTCTTGTAGTTGTATTCGAAGAAGCGCTTTTTCAGCACGATGATACATCTGCCGTTGCTCGAGGAAGAGATGAAGTCAATGTCTTCCTTGGTGTAGCCGTCAAGCTTCAGCTGGGCAGGCTCACCGGTCTTTGCCGACAGCACGTCGAAGGTGTAGTCGCCATCCATGACACGCTTGGCCGTCTTCGGCACTTTCACCCAGGCATAGCCCTCGCTGAATGGACAGGCTTCGGTGTAAGGGCCAATGGGCATTGCCTTTTTTGGGGTGAGGTAGTAATGACCAGAGGCACTCTTCACAGCCAGATAACCGTCGGAGAAACGGTCCATGATGTACGTCTTGAAACCCATGTCGGTCACATCTTTCACTTTGCCCTGGTCGTCGGTATAACCCACGAACTTGTTGCCGCTATATAGCAGGCCCATGTCGCCGCTATAGAATTCGACCTTGTCGTATTTGATGGGCAGGATCTCTTGCTCCTGGGCATTGACCATACCTTGACGGCCGTTCTTCGACACGACATAGTTACCGTTGCTTAGGGGCTTAATCTTATCGTAGGTGGGATGGAGTACCCACGAAGCTATCTGGGCTTGTAGGTTGATGCCTGTCAGCAGCATCAGGCCTAAAATCATTTTCCTCATTGTATCTGTCTTAATTGAGTGATCATGTCATCGATTTTCTGCTTGAACGTCAGATCCTGCTGGCGTCCGGCTTCCTCGCTGGCCTTTACAAGGAGTTGCATGGCCTTTGCATAGTCGGTTTTCACGATGGTGCCGGTTGCATAGAAATAGGTGAGCCAGTAGAGTGCCTGATAATCGGTGGAGTCGGAGGCGGCAATAGCTTTTTCCAGCCAATTGATCGACTGTTGGTTGATCTCCGGCGAGGTTGGGATGCCGTCGGCGTTGATGCTCCAGCCAAGACGACGCTTGCGGCGGTCAGACTCCTGGTCGTTGGGGATGGGGGCGTAGGTGTAGGCCATCTCGTGGATGGCATCCTTGTTGCCTTTCTCCGCCAGAGCAGCCATTCGGTTTCTGGCACTGTTAATGCTGTCTGGATCGTCTTGCTTGAAGAGGTTCATACATTCCTCAAACTCCTGAGCCTCGGCGAGTTTCAGCAGGGAGTCGGCACTGATGGCTGGCTCATCTTGAAGCACAGCCAGTGGCTTATCTTTGCCAGAGAGCAGGAACCAGCCAACAGCGAGACCTGTGATGATGACGGCAGCGATAATGATATAAAGTGTCTTGCCTGATTTCTTGTGTTCGGCGGGGACTTCATCAACGACGTTAGCCTTGGGGGATGCAGGGCCAGCGACGGTACCCTTGACGGGGCCTTTGGCCGGCTGCAGGTTTTGGTCAGGAATCTGCATGGTCGTTGAATTCACAGATGCTGGCTCTGCTTGAGGAACATCGTTACGCAGTTCCGGATGACGGATGGCACGGGTAGCGATCTCTTCCAGTTGTTCGGCCGTCGGACGCTGCCAGGGCTCTTCCTGCAGACAGCTGTCGAGCGTCTTCTTCAACAGCGGCGAGAAGTCACCGGGCAGTTCGGGTATCTCTGCACCCTTACGCTGCAACAGTCCGCCGTCGTTGCCGAAGGGTAGCATGCCGGAGATGAGCTCGAAGACGGTGGAGCCGAGCGAGTAGATGTCGTTGGCCATCACGGGCAGGTTGTTGCGCGAGAAGCGCTCCGGCGCCATATAGGAGATGGTGCCTGCAGAGAGCAGGGCCATGTCCTGATGCGACACGCGGCTGAGAGACTGCTTGACCTGGGTGCTGACACCAAAGTCGGTGAGCATGTAGTCGCCGTTGTCGTTGAGCAGGATGTTGGCGGGCTTGATGTCCTGATGGAGCACGGGGGGATTCATGGCGTGGAGATAAGCGAGGGCACTGGCTGCGTCGCGCAGGAGTTTCCAGGCCTCTTCTTCTTCCATCTTACCGACCATTCTGCCGATGTTTCCCCGTTCGCAGAAGGGGAGGATGAGGTAGGGACGGTCGCCGCTGACGGCAAAGAACAGCGGACGGAGCAGGTTCTTGTGATTGGCATTTACCATGAGAGCGAACTCATGGGTGAGCATGTCCTTTCCGTCCTCATCGATGCCAGTCGTCGGGTTGTAGATTTTCAGGGCAAGGGTCACTCCCGTCTGGATGTCCTTGACTTTCCAGACTTCAGAGAAGGCACCCCGCCCGAGGAGTTCTTCTTGTTCGTATCGTTGGTCAAATATAGCCATAATTATCTATTAGAAAATGTAACCGAGGGTGAAAGCGAAACCACGGAAGCGTTCTTTCTCTTCCGTTTTGGTATCTTGATCCCAGTAGGAGCAGAACGAGGTGATGTCAGCCTTCCAGGCTGCACCGATGGAAACACAGTTGCCAAGAATAAATTTCAAGCCAGCCTGATAGCCCAGCTGCCATCGGTTGTAGTCACTGTCGTACATGTTGGATCCGGAGAAGATCTTCCATGTCTGACGATGTCCATCCGCATCCGTTTCGCGCTCCTCACCATAGATGTTCCATTTCACGTTAATGCCGCCGTAGGGAACAATCCAGAAGCCTTCGGCCACGGGAAAGCGCACACCAATGTTGAGCGGAATCTTGGCGGAGTAAAAGTCCAGGTTGGTCTTTGATCCATTTTTATAGCGTTCAGAAAACCATGAGCCGCTGGCCTCGAAACCAACTTCGGTAGTGATAGGCGTGTTGTCGATGACGTAGTTGTAACTGAAGCCAATCGTGGCAGTATGGAAGAGCCTTTCGTCTGCACCTTTGGCGGTTGTGTAATTCTTCAGGGGAGCGTATTCGGCATAGAAGTTACACCATCCCTCCTCATAGTCATCGATATAGGTGGTGGAGTGGTAATTGGAGTACCGTGTTGTCGGACGTTGGGTGTCGTATTCGGGATGATAGTATCCGTCGCCATCGTACTGTGCGAACGATGCCTGACACATGGTGAGCAGGAATGCTACTGCTGTTAGTCTGATTGCTTTCATTTCTATTTTTTGTATGATGATTATTTTAATGTGATCTTGCATGTCTATTGGAGCCGCCGCCACTGCTGTGTGAGCTGCTGCGCGTACCGCCACCGCTACTGCTTCTCATGCCACCGCCGCTGCGCATACCACCGCTATTGTGCATGCCGTTGCCCCGCACGCTGACGCTGTAATCAGAGTTGTAACTGCTACGACGGGGTGATGGGGCATTGCGATGAACAGGCGGTGCTTGTCCTGCACGATGGCGGGGTACAGGTTCGGCAATGACGTTCTCGTTGGCCACATTGTCGTTTCTGCCCAAAAGGGAGTTGATGGCATTCGTGGCAGCAGTCCTGTGACGGCCGTGGGGGAAGGAGTTCAGATACGACTCATAGTCGTTGATGGACTGGCAGGCGTAGAAGATGGCATCGTCATTTGATGCATCGCTTGCCGATGGCTGTGGGGTAGTGAGCGTCTTGGCCGGCTTTGCAGGATGGATGATGATGCGGTCGTCCACCTTGGCGGGCTTGGGAGTCGTATGTATAGGGGAGGATTTGGATGATTCCGTTGTTGGTTTTGGAGCGAGCAACGGTTGTGGCTTATTCTCGACGGGTTTGTCGACAGGTTTGAGACTCTCCTGACTGCTCTTTAATGCGTCGATACGCTGGCGCGTCTTGGAGATCTGGTCTTCGTTCTGCTTGTTGAAGTAGATGACGGCACCAGAGAGGAGGGCAATGGCCAGGCACGCCACAGCAGCAAGGATGAGACCGTTTCGCAGGTTGTTGTTGCTGTTGTGAACAGGTGCTGCTGACGGCTTGGGCGCAGGAGCAGGTTTCTCCGGAGCCTTATTTCTTACGGGTTGAGACGGTTGATAATTAGTGAAATAATGATTGGATGGTTCAGGCTTTATCGGGTTGGTCTGAGGCTCAATTGGTAATGGCGCGATGGGCTTGCCTTGCAGACGGGCCGTTGCGATATCGTTGATCTGGGCAGCTGTCGGACGGTTCCAGGTCTCGGCTGCCAGACAGGAGGTGACGAGATTGATGAGCTCAGGGGAGAACGGCCCCTCGATGTTTGGGATGCGTGCGCCGTTCAACTGTACGCAGCCTCCCATGCCTTCCCACAGCACGTCGCCTGTCATCAGTTCGTAGAGCGTCATACCGAATGCCCAGATGTCGCTGGCCAGTACGACCAACGGCTTCTCTGAAAAACGCTCTGGTCCCATATAGGCGATGGTTCCTGAACTGCTGATATTGTTGTTGGTGCGGCTCATCTTCGTCCGGAAGCTACGGCTGATGCCAAAGTCGGAGATGACATAGCGGCCGTCGCTGGTGATGAGGATATTGTCGGGTTTGATGTCCTGATGGACGATGGGCGGCTGCTGACTGTGCAGGAATGCCAGTCCGCCGGACACGTCGAGGATGAACTTCCAGATCTCAGACTCAGGCATCTTTCCGATCTGGTTAGTGACAGAGCCGTTGGCACAATAGGGCATCACCAGGTAAGGACAGTTGTCGTAGACATCAAAATGGTTGATGTTGAGCAGATTGGGATGGCGCAGCTTGTAGGCGACCTTGAACTCGTTGCGGAACTCCTCGAGTCCCTTGGAGTCCAGCGTGCCATAGAACTTGATGGCCACATCGATGTCTGCCAGCAGGTTATGTGCCAGCCATACATCGCCGAAACTGCCTTGTCCGAGCTGACGCTTGAGTTCATAGTGCTCGGCTACGATACTTCCTTCTTTGAATGACATATATTTACCGACTTTTCTATTTGACGTAACTCATCAGTTGGTTCCAATAGGGCATGAATGCTTGTTTCACGGGATCACTGTCCTTGGCCAGCCAGAGATAGGCGGTGCAGCCGATGATGATGAGCAAGAGCAGGAGCAGAAAGAATCTGCCTTTGCCTTTCTTGGTACGGTGACCGATGACCTCACTGCGCACGGTCGTGGAGAGGTTTTCTTCCTCTTCGGCCTTATCTTCGTCTTTCTCTTCCTTTTCTTCCTCAGCCTTCGGCTCTTCTTCCGGTTCCTCATCGGTCTGAATATTGGCTAGGGCGATGGTCACATTATCGTAGCCGCCGGCAGAAAGGGCTGCAGAGATCAGTTCGTTCTTACAATCCATCGGGTCTTCGTGGAACTTGATCATTGTGTCGAGGATCTCATCGTCGTGGCAGATACCACAGAGACCGTCACTGCAGAGCATGATGATATCGCCGTTGTGCAGTTGATAGATGCGTGTCTCAGGTTCTGCACGGTGGTCAGCGTCGCCTAGACAACGGGTGATGACGTTCGACAACGGATGGTCGTGCATCAACTCGGGACTCAGCTCTCCCTTGTCAACAAGTTCCTGAACGTAGGAGTGGTCTTTCGACAACTGGATCAGTCCGTGTTGTTTGTTGAGGACATAACAACGGCTGTCTCCACACCAGCAGACATAGGCCTTGTCGCCGAGGATCCACGCCATGACAATGGTGGTGCCCATGCCATGGGTAGAGGTGTCTTCCTTGCTGTGGTTGAGGATGTTGAGGTCGGCCTCTTTCACCACATCCTTCATGAACTCTTGGATGTCCTTGTCGTTATCGATGGTATCCTTGATTTGTTCGGGGGTGAATTTCTTCTGTATGGTCTCTACGGCAATGGCTGATGCCACCTCACCCGCATTGGCACCACCCATACCGTCGGCAACGACGAGGAGGGCACCAAACTCCCCCAAGTCGGCATAGGGGCCGGCCTGGGGGATGAGCCATTCAGAAGTGCTGAGGTCACTGGAAACAACAAAGTTGTCTTCATTGTTCTGACGGATTAGTCCGACATTCGTGCCTGCAGCCAGTTTAATTTTTACTTCTGACATATTCTGATAAGATTTATCTTACTCTGTGGATCGGAACGATACGGACCTCACCACCGAAATTACCTACGTTGACACCTACGACACGATAGCTGCCATTGCTCTCCTTGAAGAAGGCGGGCGAACCGGTGAAGCCAAAGTTGGTAGAGGCATCCTGCAGGGTAATGAAACGCGCGGCCAGACGAGAGGTGCGGCTGGTGAAGTACTTGATATAGTTCGAGAGTACCTGGATATCTGTCTTGCCAGAGAAGCCGGCGATCACCACTTCCTCGCTACCCTTCAGGCTCTGTGCTGTAGGAATGTCGACGGGCAGACCGCCAGGAGCACCGAGTGACAGAGAGGCGGCATTGTGAGAGTTGTCGGTGTAGTAGGTCACGACGAACTGCTCACGGGTGCGCTTTGTGTACTTGATATCGACACCCCATCCCTTGACGCGCTTGATGACATCCTTACGGATCTCGACAAAGTCCTTACCGTCGTATGCCTCGAGTGAAGCCAGGTCGAACTGGGTGTTGCTGAAACGAAGAGGATGACCTGAACCACGGGTAGAGTAGGCCTCGAAGTCGATGATCACATGGAAGCCTGCTGCCACATATTCTGCCAAGAGCTCACGCCAGTCGTCACGATAGACATTGCGGTATACCCACGGCTGGAGGTTCGAACGGGCAGTGATGAACTTACCACCGACAACGAAACCAGTACCGACAACCAGCTGACTGGTGGCGATACCCGGATCGTAAGAGTTGCCGTCGCGCTCCAAGGTGATGCGCTTCACCTTCAGAGTATAAATGTCATTGTAATAGTTGACGATATTATCAGATGCACCGGCAGACTGCTTTCCTGACTCTGCAATCGTCGGGTTCGACTTGTCGATAAAGTCGTTCTTGTTGCCAGGATTGACTGCGACACCATCTGCAGACACCATAGCCTGCTCTGAGTTGTCCCAGCGCTCCTCACCATCAGTAATGGGTCCTGTAGCACCCAGACCTGCATCTCCGCCTGTCACATCTGCGATGGCATCTGGAGCCTGACTTCCTGATGAAGAGCCAGAAGCCAATGCTTCGTCTTCATCTTCATCGTCAAAGCCGTACTCAGCCATCTTAGCCTTTGTAGAGGCCAGTCTCTGGGATGCGTTGTTATAAGCATAGACCACACGCACACGCTCCTGCTGAACCTGTCCGAGCTGCTGCTTCACCTCCTGATTGTTCGGGTCGGCGGCGAGCTGGGCTGTCAGCTGCTGTTCCTGAACCTCAAGATTAGCCTTTAACATGCCGAGAGAGTCTACCTGTGCGGCATACATGGCCATCTCCTGACGGAGAGCCTGGTTGTCGAGATTCAACTTGTAGTTCCATGCACCGAAGCCGACGATGACGAGCAACAGGAGTGCTGCCAGGGCCCAGATGGCACGACGATAGGGACGAAGAGCCTGCTCGCGGAACAGATTCATTCGCTCTGTGAGCTTAATGCTCGAGGTCAGTCCCTGCTTGCCTTGTGGCTGGATGAAGCCAAGACGTGGACCGTTGACAGAGAGCTGGATCTCATCACCAGACTGCAGATAGTAAGTTCCCTGAATCGGACGACCGTTTACCAATGTTGGATTGGAGGTCGACAAATGAATCAGCTGCCAGTTGTTGCCGTCGCGGACAATGGCAGCGTGCTTGCGGCTGACGGTGTCGAAGGATTCGTCGTAACGAACCTGACAAGAGGCATCACGGCCGATCTCAATCTGGTCGATGATGATTTTCTGTGACTCACCAGCACTGTGATACTTACTGCTGGTCTTGTGCTCCAGGATGTAATAGGTACGTCCTGAACCGTTGAAGATGGCACCCACACCGGCTCCTACTGAACCGGCCACTGTGCGTTTGTAACTGTTTTGAGTTTCCATAAAAATTTATAATTAAAGGGTTTGTTAAAAATTCTCGAATCTCATAGTGACGTCGCCAATGGCGATAATGTCACCAGCTTTCAGATAGAAGCCGTTAGACGTGACGGGCTTGGCATTGATGTAGGTGCCGTTGGTGGAGTTCACCCATTGGCGTTGATCATTCCGCCACTGACCGTCCCGGATCACCCACTGTCCTGTGTTGGGATCCCTTTCGATGGTGCAGTGGAAGCGTGACATGAAATCGCTGAAGTCCGACTTGATCGTGATGGCGTTTCCCGGCTGTCTGCCGACGGTGAGGATCCTGTGTCCGGCATCAGCTATCTGACTCAGATTGTATGTCTTGCCGTATTCTTCTCCCTGGAGTATCCGTAACAGGAATCCCCGTGTCTGCTGCTGGGGGGCGTATGACTGTACCATCCTGACGGGTTGCCGGTAGTTGTTGCCAGCCTGCTGTGGCAACAGTCGGAGAACCTCCTGAACTGATTGCAACCGCAGTTTGAAGTCTGGCATCAGACAACCGTCGATCATTCGTGACCACTGCTGGCCGTTAGGCACAGCCTGCAACAGACCACGATTCCAGATGCCATCTTTGCCACGCTTCTGGTATTCAGCCAAATCGTTGTGCGACTCCAATGTCCCGAAAGGCAGCTGACCTGTCAGAAGCTGGAACACGAGTACACCGAAAGAGAAGATATCTGTTGTGGGCAGAACCGTCGCACCACCTCTGGCCCGTGTCACTTGTTCTGGCGGCATATAGGCATAGGTGCCGAAGATCTGATTGGGCTTGCCGAAGATGTTACGCTGCGTCATGCGGTGCGTACGGTCTCCGGAGATGCCGAAGTCTGTCAGGGCTGCCTTGCCGTTCTGCTTGAACAATACATTCTCGGGTTTGAGGTCACGGTGTACCTTTCCTCTGTCGTGTAAGGCATTGAGACCGATGAGGATATCCTGGCAGATCTGTGGTGTCCTGCTGTCGGGCTTGCCGAGCATGGGTTCCAAGTCTCCACCGGGACAATACTCCATCACGATGTATGGATTACCGCCTACGATGCCGTAACTCAGGGAACGTACCAAGTTGTCACAGTCGATTTGACCGGTCTTGAACTCCATTTCAAAGCGGTCCATGAGGGGTTGCCGAATCTCTGCCGGCACCTCCCACAGCCTCAGGAGTTTCAGGGCATATTTCTCACCCCGACCGTCTTCAACGAGATATACCGCGCCGAAAGAGCCTTCGCCGAGGGATTTCTTGACGCTGTATCTTCCGTCGATGACGTTTCCAGGCTGGAAGTCACATCTGTCTACAACTTGATAAGTCGTACTCACTTTTATTCCGTTTCAAATTTAAATCTCCTGTCTCCCAAGACGATGATATCGCCTGGTTCAATGGCCAATTTGCGGTTTGCCTCGAGATAGGTAGAGCCCAGTTCACTGTGATTCAACACATACCACTTGCCATCCTCACAGATCAGTTCTGCCTGTTCCTTGGAGGTGATGGTACGGTTATCCTTCTCAGTGTTCTCTCTGTTCAGGATGATGGAGTCTCCCTCGTAGTCGTTTGTGAAAGGCTCCGTGATCTCGCCCTCTTCTGGGATGATGGTCAGATGGCATTTCGGTTTCGGGGGCTCTGGGGGTGCCACAGGCTTGTGTTTGATGGCGCGAACTGTCGGGAGATGGATACGTTCACCGCATTTCGGACAGAAACTGAAGTCGATGGATACCATCGTACCACACTTCTCGCATTTCACTTCCTCGGCGATGTCCAGTCCCAGATCCTCTGCCACCTTTTGCACTGGCTGCTGGATGGCTGTCTGAGCTGCATCTAAGCTCGTGCCGCAATTCGGACAACTATTGAAGTTGCCGACAACAGGATAGCCGCAATGTGGGCAATTCTTTGGTGCCTGGGCAACCGTGGCATTGAGGGCTGCCGGATTCTGGAGATCGGCACTGTTGACAATTCTGGTGGGTCTGGGTGCCGGCTCGGCCTGCTGTGCGTTGATGACCGTTGGCCTTGGCATCGCTTCACCACCTTGATAATTTGGAACATTGACACCCTGGTAAGGATCCTGATACTGGGATCCTCCTGCCTGAAGCGGGTGTCCGCATTTGACGCATACACTACTACCGGGAGCGTTGTCCCAGCCACAATTGTTACATCTCATACTTTCTCTTTTTAGTTATGGTATAAATGTTTGTTACTTCTGTTCGACTCTGATGATAAACTCTTCGTTCTGGCTCTCAATGCGGATATAGCCGGTACGTCCGCTCTTGTAGTCAGGATCGTTCTTACTCAGCGGGTCAGCCTTGATGGTGATCTCATTACCGCTGGTGACTGTCACGTCACACCAATCGGGGAACTTAGTGAGCTCCCAGTTCTTGTTGTCAGAATATAGCGTGTCACTGTTACAGCTGATACCCACTTTCTGGGTACCGCCCTTGCGCTTGTTGATCTTGACATCTGCCTTTGTCGCATCGATATGTGGCTTGTTGCCTTTCTGCGTCAACTTGATGAAACGCGTCACCTGGTCGTAGATAACCGTGATGCCGGTCTGACGACCCAATGTGCTGCTGGTGGCCAGACAGGTCACTTGGAGATTTTTTCCGTCCATCGACTTACCCAGTTTGCACCAGCTCTCGTGCTCAGAGGCTACATTCGCCATCCAGTCGCTGCTTTCCGGTAATGTCTCCACACCGACCAACTTCGTCTCTTCACCAGAGTCAAAGGTCAGGCTATATGTGCTGAGTGTCAACTGTTTCGACGGTGTGGCTTTCTTCGAGTCATCATCGCCACCGCTTCTCTTTTTCTTGGCAAGGCGGTTACACTTGGCAATCTGTGCATTGCACTTCTTCACATTGGCAGCACTCTTGTTGATGGCCATCGATGCCTTAAAACTGGCAATGGCTCCCTGATAGTCGCCTTTGTTCATCAAGGCGACACCTTTGTTGTAGGATTCGCTCGCACTCTGGGCGTAACTGACGATGGGTGTGAAGCACAGCAGCCCAATGATCATCATCAGTTTACTAATCGTCTTCTTCATCATTGTCTTTTGTTTCGTTATTTTGGTTGTTGAGTAGGTCTTCGATGAGTGGTTTGATGGCGTCGGCTCTCGTACGGAACTCCTGAACGTATTCAGCACCAGCATCCAGATTTTTGTAGATGCCTACAAGTGCCGCCTTGATGAGAGCCTGCTGCTGAAGGGCAGAGGTGGCTACACTAGCGTCAAGCGAGTCTTTATCAGTCAGCGCATCGTCCAATTTTGCGAGTGCCTGTTTGTAGATATCTTCCACATTATTATATATAGAAGCATCGGTATATTCATCGGGATGGTTCTGGATGATGGTATCAGCACCCTCCTTGATATCCAAAGCCTCCTGGATCCTCACCTGAGCGATAGAGTCGTAATTCACACGCGGAGCAACCTCTACCACAGCTGGCTGTTCCTCGCCACTGCCGCCTGAGAAGACAAAGGTTAAGATGGCTATCAATGCCACAACGCCGATGATGGCTCCAATGATGATATTCTTGTTCGATCCTTTCTGGATGGGTTTGCTCTTTTTGATGGAAAGATCAGGCTGTGCAATAGGAGCCTGAGGCTGAGCCGTATCTTTCACCTTTACCTCTTCTTTGGGCTTTGCAGGAGCAGACGGTTCCGGTTCTGGGGCAGGAGTCTCTATGGGCGTCGTAATGCCATGCATGTGGTTGTAGGTCATCTCCTCAATCTTGCTGGCAGAAGGACGGTCCCAGGTTTCTTTGGCAATACACATAGACACAATATCCTTTAATTCCTGCGAGTAGTCGCCCTCGATGATGGGGATGTCTGCTCCGTTCTTCTGGAGCATACCGCCATGATTGCCGAAAGGCGGCAAACCTGTCATCAACTCAAACATCATCGCACCAAGTGACCAAACATCGCTGGCCATGATGGGTCTTGGGTTGCTACTGAAACGCTCCGGTCCCATATACGCCAGTGTACCGCCACTCTGTTCTTGGGCTTTGGCACCACGGATGGTACTTCTTACACGAGCACTGATTCCGAAGTCGGTAATGAGATAACGGCCTTCGTCATCAATAAGGATGTTGTCGGGTTTGATGTCCTGATGAATCAGGGGCGGTGTCTTCTCATGCAGATAAGCTAGTCCGGCAGCCACGTCGTGGAGCAACTTCCAGCACTCTTCCTCGGGCATATTCTGGCCTTCTGTGATGTATTTAAAGGCAGAACCATTCTTGATGAGGGGCATGATGAGATAGGGCATACGGTCCCAACAATCGAAGTGTGTGGGGCGCAGCAGGTTGGTGTGATTCATATCAAACACCATCGAGAACTCCTGGGTGAAAATCTTTATGCCATTGTCATCGAGTCCTGTTCCAGGTGCATAAACTTTGATAGCAACCTGAACGTTTGTCATGTCGTCTTCGGCAAGCCAGACTTCTGCAAATCCGCCTCGGCCCAATTGTCTGATTAGTTTGTATCTGTCCGCAAAAAGCAGACCTTCTTTTAGTTCCATTTATATTTGTTTTTGTTATTTTAAAGTTCAAAAATAATATATTTTTATGTAGATAGTAGACAATCTCCTTACAAATTAACCTTATTTAAGGTTTGTTTATCAGTTTTGGCAACTTTATTCCTTGTTTTCATGTCTTTTCTGCTTCAAAGAAGCATTTCAACTCTTCCAGAAATTTCTTCCCCGTTTTTGTACCGATATCATACACACGCTGCATTTCTTCCGGATCGTGTGAGAAATGTCCGATGGGCAGTTTCTCCAGAGGTCGGATCACCAGACAACGGCCTTCACATTCTGCCTGTCTGACGTATTCCAATTCTTCATTATACATCAGATGCCTTTTGTCCATCGCCTCTATCATCTGGGGGTATTTCTGCAGGGCTATACGCATCAGGGGCATCAGGGGATTATGTTCTTTAACGTAGCCCTCGGGCTGGGTGAGGATGACCACGTTACGCTTGTAACCAATGCTTTCAAAATAGGCGAGGGGAATGGAGTCTGCCACGCCTCCGTCGAGCACTTTCTGACCTT
>Ga0265298_10001719_pt1 | contig 32121 bp, 29 predicted proteins | sample AusTroGonzalo_MG_3_FD_193486 | JGI IMG/M metagenome (GOLD analysis project Ga0265298, IMG submission 193486) | Bovine rumen microbial communities from tropical cattle in Woodstock, Queensland, Australia - Gonzalo_01 | ecosystem: Host-associated > Mammals > Digestive system > Stomach > Rumen ... | reverse complement strand
TTTCCGAGGCCAACCTGGACAAGTTCAAGTTCCGCATCGATTCTGTGGTGGTGGACGGAGCTTTCGCCCACCTGGATTTGTACAAGGGTGGAAAGACCAACATCGATGTGCTGCTCACCCCCAAGGGCAAGGCCGCCAAGGCGGACACCGCAGCCGCCGATTCCAACGCCGTACCTCTGGATTCCCTGGTGAGTGCCGCTCCCGAAGGTAGCGAGCAGGATTCTGCCAAGGCGAAGGCAGAACCCGCCAAGAAGCTGGACGCCATCATTAACAAGTTGCTGGTAAAGAACACCACCGTCACCGCCAACGACTACACCCTTTCCAAGCCTTTCAACTACAAGGTTTCCGCCATCCAGGTGAACGGTTCCAACATCAATTTTGACAAGCCCTGCAACATAAACGTGAGTGCCGCATTCCCCGAAGGTGGCTCCGTCTCCGTGAAGTACAAGGGTGCCCTCAACGACATCGGTACCATGGATGCCTACGTAAGCGTCAAGAACTTGGCTCTCAAGTACTTCAGCAATTACAGCCTGCACTTCACGGGCTACCCCATTACCGCAGGCACCATGGCCTTTGCCAGCGACAACAAGATGAAGGACTTCAACGTCGACAGCAAGAACACCATCGATATCTACAATATAGACGTGGGTGACAAGGACGATTCGGTGGACCCCGAATACCCTGTCCCCATGAAGGTGGGCCTGTACGTGCTCAAGGACAAGGATGACAAAATCCAGTTCGACGTTCCTGTGAAGGGCAACGTGAAGGACCCCGAATTCTCGTACCTGAAAATCGTCTGGGATACGGTGACAAAACTGCTTATCAAGGTGGCCCTCTCCCCCATCAAGATTGTGGGCAATGTGGCCAACACAGGGGCAAGCGCCGTGGGCCTGAACCTGGGCAAAGACGACGAAATCCTCATTGACGTTTCTAGCGCCACCTTCACCAGCGAACAGTTCGCCAAGGCCTCCAAGATGACCGAGGCCCTGGCCAAGGATCCTAAGTTGACTTTGACCTACACCCAGTACTACAATCCTGCCAAGATTTCTAAAGAGCACAAGAACCACAAACTCAAAACGGAATACTACAAGCAGAAAGAGGGCAAGGCAAGCCTCAACGAACTCGACGAAAAGGCCGCCCTGGAAATCAAGGACAGCGATGCCGGTTTCAAGGCCTATGCCAAGGAACACGATGCCGAGTTCGACGGCAAGGCCATGCAGCAGGATCTGGCTAACCTGGCCGAAAAGCGCAACCAGGAACTGCTGAACGTGCTCAAGCAGCAGAAAGGCGTCACCGCAAAGAACCTGAAAGTCCAGACCGCCAAGGGCCTGAACAACTACCGCGGCAAGCCCATGTACAAGGTGACTGTAGACGTAAAGTGACGGCTTCGACTTGCTAGTCATGGCGCCACTCCGTAGCGCAGACTCACTGCGTTTCGGTCATGGAAATGAGCGAGCTCATTTCTGCGACGCTCGACTTGCTAGTCTTTAAGGCAACGAACAGAGTAGCCATTGTTTTTTTTGTCGGACGGCAGAAACGCAGCGTCGCTTTCGTAACCCAAACGCATTAAGGACGCGTTGCTGCTATTGCTCTCCGTAGAACTCCAGAAGAAAGCGTAGTGGCCGATATAAATGAAGCTGCCATTGTTGTCGTCATTATTGTACCAGAAGCCAGCAGGAAGCGCCAAAAATCCAAAGAGGTAGCTAAAATAAGCGTCGCCATTGTCATAGTTATACCAGCCGCTAGGGCTCTTGAGCTTGCTGCCCGGATTACCTGTACTTGTATTCTCATCTATAACAGAACCGCCAGCGGACTCAATCAAGGTCTCCCATTCAGCCCTGCGGGGAAGATGCCAACCCGATGGGCAAATTCCCTGCACCTTTTCCGGCAGCGTACAGGTCTTGCCGTAGCCGCAGTCCACCCCGTTGCCACCGTCGTAAAGTTTGACAGAGTCTATCGCAGCAGCCCATGCGTAGAGGCGGCCATATTTGGCACAACTATCAGGTTCATTGTCGTAGCACCAGGAACTTCCCATTAGGCTCGGAGTCTTTACACTATCGGCGTAGTTCAGATTTTCCGCCATCCAGGTCTGTGTGCCAATAGTAACGAACCTATAAAGTTGAACATCCCGCTTGTCGCAGAAATAAGTGGCTTTGTCGTATATCAAAGTGTTGCAACTTATGAGTTCTCCATTTATGCATTTTTCCTCTTCCACATCATACCCGGAGCCGCCACACAAATCATAGGTTTTACCGCCAGAACAGAATTTTACCGTCACATCATATTCTTCTCCGCCGCACAGGTCGTAAGTCTAGCCACCGGAGCAGAATTTTGCCGTCACATCATATTCTTCTCCGTCGCACAAGTCGTAGGTCTGGCCACCGGAGCAGAATTTTGCCGTCACATCGTAACTTGCTCCGCCGCACAGGTCGTAAGTCTGGCCACCGGAGCAGAATTTCGCTGTCACATCGTAACTCTTGCCGCCGCACAGGTCATAAGTCTGATTGCCTGAACAGAATTTTTCACTTGCGTCATACGCTTCCGTACCGCAAGTTCCTAGGACTTTCCCGCTTTCGCAACGTTCCCTGTCCACATCGTAACTCTTGCCGCCGCACAGGTCATAGAGTTCATCGTCGAAGCAGAACTTCTTGGCAGGGTCAAAGTCCTTGCCGCCACACAGGTCGTAGAGGGTATCCCTGACGCAGAAACGCCTGGTGGGGCGGTAGTCCTCGCCACCGCAAAGGGCGTAGAGGGAATCTTCGTAGCAGAACTTCTTGGCAGGGTCAAAGTCCTTGCCGCCACACAGGTCGTAGAGTTTTTCCTCCACGCAGAATTTCTCTTCGGAATCATAGGACCTGCTTCCGCAATATACCGCGTCATCGAACTCCTGTTCCGTCCACCTGCCGTCGCACACCAGAACCTCTCCGGTCTCCTGAACGTAGGCCATCTCCCCGGCCCTGTTGGCCGTGCAGTTGGGCAAGTCCGTCTCCGAGACAACCATCTTGCCAAGAGCAGTCCACGATTCCCTTCCGCAGCGATAAACCATTGAACTGTCGGTTGTAACCACAAGCATCGAAATGCGGTCCTTGATACATTCGGGCAATTTATCTTTGGACTTTACCCTCTGAAGCACAAACCCATCGGGTTCCCAGAGTCCATCGTCACAGCGGAAAATGGAATAGGCTGCCTTGACGTATACAGAATCACCCTCGTTAGAAGAAACGCAGGCCGTCAGGTCATCTTCAGTGTCCACCGAGTCTATGACCAGGGCCGGAATGTCGGGCAGGGGCTTCTTGTCGCCACCCTGGTCGGTGGAATCCCGCCCAACGCCATCCGCAGGGTCAGAACCCTTGCTGCCACTGTCGCCACCGCAGGCGGTAAAAAAGGCCGAAATCAACACGGCAAGAAAAAGAAGTTTTTTCATAAAGGCCCCGTTCATTTGTTCTTATTAATTTCAATATATATTATTCGCCTCCACTATCAAACACCCGTATGTTAACTTTTGTTTACAAAACAAGCCAAATAAATCACCATTCAAGTGCATACTGGCCAAATATTCTATATTTGGGGTATCATGAGCGAAGAACTGTGTGCAAATTTTTCCCAGAAGGTACAGGAGGTCGCAAAGGCCCCCAAGTACAGGGGTGCGATTTTCCAGATTGAAGCCGACGAAAAGGGACTTGCCCTTGTAGACGTGAAGGAAGCGAGCCTGAAGGTCTACCTGATGATCGACCCAGAATGTGACAAGATTCTGGAAACCCGGTTCTTCACCTACGGCGGCCCCATCTTTACCGCTCTTGCCGACACTTTCTGCAAAAAGATCCAGATGGTCACGTTAGACGAAGCCTGCGCCATTACCGCCGAAAGCCTAGAACTGGAACTCCGGGACACGCCGGACGTTCGCGCCATCGCCGAAAATGCCCCAGAAATCGCCCAGATGAACACCCTCATCAAGCGAGTGATGGAAGCCTACCCCGAAAAGAAAGCCACCGCCATTCTGGTCCGGGAAAAGATGGAACGCATCAAGTACCGCACCCAGACCGCCGAGGGTCGTGCCGAGGCGGATGCCGAATGGAACGCCCTGACCAAGGTTCAGAAAATTGAGAAAATCGAAGCGTGGCTGCACCAGTCCGTCCGTGGTACACTGCAAGGCGATGGCGGCGACTTGGAAGTCCTTGACCTGACAGAAGATAACCGCCTCAAGATACGCTACCAGGGAGCCTGCGCCGGTTGCGGTTCCGCCATGGGCGGCACGCTGTTCTACATCGAAGACGAACTGAAGAACAACGTTTACTACAACCTGATCGTGGAACCGGAAGACCCGTTGGACAACTTTACACCCAACCCCAACTTGCCCGGCCTGGACGACAACAATCCGCCTGCGACGATGTACTAAATCATCGCCGTATTTATCGACTGTCATGCCCGCCTAGCGGGCATCTTTTTTTCTGTAATTTCCTATCTTTTGTTACGTAAAACACAAAGGAAGCCTTATGTCCGAAGAACTCGTTTTGAAATTCGTTGATCCGAAGCCCATGCGCTACGGCGAAAATTCCCACCAGTCCGCAGTGTTCTACCGCGACCCCACCTGCACCGAGGCAAGCCTGGCTACAGCCAAGCAGCTCTGGGGCAAGGAACTGTCTTACAACAACATTGTCGACGCTGACGCCGCCCTGGAAATGGCCCGCGAATTCGCAGAAGAAAATGCCGTTGTTATCGTAAAACACATGAACCCCTGTGGCCTTGCTACCGGCAAGACCCTCCGCAATGCCATGGAAGCCGCCTGGGCAGGTGACCCGGTGTCTGCGTTCGGTTCCGTAATCGCCGTTACCAAGAAGGTGGATCTGAAGACCGCCGAATTCCTGAAGGGCAAGTTCGTTGAAATCCTTCTCGCTCCGGCATTCGACAAGGACGCTCTGGAGTTTTTGAAGAACAAGTCCAAGGACATTCGTCTCCTTGAAGTTGGCAAGATCAAGAAAGCCACCAAGATGAAAGTTTACAAGCACGTGATTGGCGGCATGCTGGTCCAGGACCGTGATGTCGACGTTTACGAAAAGTTCGAATGTGTCACCAAGAAGAAGTTCGCAAAGAACAAGGAAGCCCTCGCCCGCTTCACTTGGATCGTGACCAAGCACACCAAGAGTAACGCCATCGTCATGGGTTACGAATACGCCCGCGGCTACTTCCAGGTCATCGGCCTTGGCCCCGGCCAGCCCAACCGCATCGACTCTAACCTCCGCCTCTGCCAGCCCCGCGTCCGTGACAACGTGGCCCGCATGAAAGCCGCCCAGAAGTTCTTCAACGAAAAGGGCAAGTGCATCGACAAGGCCGGTCTCAAGGCTCTGGAAAAGAAGGTGTTCAGCGAAGTCGTTATGGGCTCCGACGCCTTCTTCCCGTTCCCGGACAATGTGGAAGCCGCTGCCAAGGCTGGCGTCCAGTACATCGTGCAGCCGGGTGGTTCCAAGAAGGATAACCTCTCCATCGAAGCTTGCGACAAGCTTGGCGTGGCCATGGTGTTCACCGGCATGAGGCATTTCCGCCACTAGTTCTAACAAGGTTCCCATGATACCGCTTTCCACCAAAGAAACCAATCAGAAGGAAAAGGACCTGTACTACGCGGTCCTGTCCTTCCTGAAGAAAATCCGCAAGGCCGGCAAGACCACCAATGCGGAGTGGAAAGCCTATAAGGAACAGCTGCTGAGTATTGCCCCGTCCCTAGACATGGGCAAGGCTGCCGACATGTGGACCATGGACAACCTGGACCAGTTCAGCCCCGACAAGAGCCAACTGCCCCCAGTAAATGATATGGACGCCGTGGCCAAGGTTTCCCCCAAGTTTGCCTCGCAGCTTATGGAAGCCATGTACTACGGCATGCTGAACCTGACCCAGGCGAACCTGATTTCCGACGAAATCCAGGATGCGGACCCGGAATGCGTTTCGACGGCATCTCTGGAAGAGTTGTTGGTGAAGCTCTGGATCGGAAACGCCAAAAGCTACCGCAAAACGGTTGTGAATTGACACGAAGTGTCATCCTGAGTGCGTAGCACGAAGGATCCAGGCCCGAATCGATTGATTACGATGAAGCATAGAGTAAGAGTCATAGGCGGAGGCCTTGCAGGCTGCGAAGCGGCACTACAGCTGGCCAGCCGCGGTTTCCAGGTGGACCTTTACGAGATGCGTCCGGTCAAGCCTACCCCTGCCCACAAGGATGGGCACTTGGCTCAATTAGTTTGTTCCAACAGTTTCAAGGCTCTGGGTATTACTTCTGCCCACGGGCTCTTAAAGCAAGAACTCACCATACTGGGGAGTTTCTTGCTGGACTCCGCCCGGGAAGCGGCGGTACCCGCAGGGGATTCCCTGACGGTAAACCGGGACATCTTTAGCGAATCAGTAGAGAAGAAGATAGCGGAATGCCCCAACATTACGCTCCACCGGGAAGAAGTCACCAGTCTTGAAGGGGACTGCCCCACCCTTGTCGCGGCGGGGCCGCTGGCCAGCGACGCGCTCGCCGACGATATCTTCAAGCGGCTGGGTAGCGAGCGCCTCCATTTCTTCGACGCCATCGCTCCCGTGGTGGAGACCGACAGTATCGACTTCGACCACGCCTTCTACCGCAACCGCTGGGAAAAGGGCGAGACGGCGGACTTTATCAACTGCCCCCTGGACAAGGAAACCTATACCGAATTCGTGCGCAAGCTGTGCGAGGCCGAAGCCGTGGAGCCCCGTCCCTTCGAGAAAAACGAACTGTTCGAGGGCTGCCTGCCCGTCGAAGAAATGGCCCGCCGCGGCTACGAGACGCTCCGCCACGGGCCCATGCGTCCCATCGGCCTGGGGCTAGGTAACAACGGACATTTGTGGTATGCGGTGATCCAGCTCCGTGCCGAAAACAAGCAGAAAACCTTGTTCAACATGGTGGGTTTCCAGACCCGCCTCAAGTGGGGCACACAAAAGGAAATCTTTACCATGGTGCCCGCCTTGCGCAACGCCCGTTTTGCCCGCCTGGGCTGCATGCACCGCAACACCTTCATTGAATCGCCCAAGTTTTTGGATGCCACTTTAAGATTGCGGCCGGATTTGGAATGCGCCAAGGACATTCCGCCCACCTGGTTCGCTGGGCAGATTACGGGTAGCGAAGGCTACACCGAGGCGGTGGCAACCGGCTGGTACGCCGCCTGGAACATGGCCCAGACCATTCTGCACGGGCATGCGGACCCGCTGCCCGACGAGAGTTGCATCGCCTCCCTCATGAACCGCCTTGTGGAAGAAAACGAAGATTTCCAGCCCATGAATTTCAACTTCGGGCTACTTCCCCACCACGAGGGACTCAAGAAGAAGAACAAGAAAGAAATCCTGGCATCCCGTGCCCAGGAAGCCGTGCGCAAGTGGATCGCAGAACGCCGCGCCTTCGGATACCCACCTAGCGGAATTCAGGAAGCCGCTCAACCTTAGTAAATTTCTTGGTGGCGGCGTCCAGCTCGAAATAACGAACGGCATCGCCCAACGAAAGCATCACGAACTTTGGGGTCAATACCTGCAGGTACTTGTTAAGTTGTACTTGCAGAGCTTCCCACGTGTATTCTCCGGGAGCCTTACACTCCACCAAGAGCCAGGGCTTGTCTAGTGCAGCCCCTTCCCGGAAATTGTTGACCACGACATCCACCCGGTCATCCGTCTTGGGGTCCACGGAACTCAGGCCAAACTCCACCGTAATTAGGTGGGCGGGCACATTGACCTCATTCAGCAGGAACTGCACCGTCGCCTGGCGCACCCGCTCTTCGGGGGTGTCGGGCACATCCTTCTTGCGGATCGGGTCGTATAGGGTTCCGTGGGTCATACCATTTAAGATAGAAAAATGTATCCCGGGCATTTCCTCAAAAATAAATGGACTTCCCTTGACATTTTCCCAAATCTGGAACTATATTTATGGACATGAACAAACTCTTTGGACAGAACATCGCAGCAGCGGTAATGGCAGCAAGCCCGGCAGCAGCCCGAGCTATTGTGGGGCTGTCCAAAGAAACCGAAATCTGTAAAGCATAACGCTTAAATCCAGACAACAAGTTTCAAGGGCAGCCCCGTAAACGGCCGCCTTTTTTTATTTACCCTAAACTTTAACAACCAACCAAGGAAATGAGAATTCTTATTTAACAACGCAGGACTGGATCCTTCGGCTCCGCCTCAGGATGACGACGAAGCAAGATTCTAGGGCTCTGAATGACGCTGGAGTGACATTACCGAATAAATATTATTCTATAATTACACTGCAAAAAGAATTTTCGATACCTATACAGGAGCATAAAATGCGCAGAAGACTATTGAGCGAAGGTGCCAAGGAACTCTCTTACGAAATCCGCGAGATCGTGAAGAAGGCAAACCAGCTCAAGGCCCTGGGCCTCCCCATCCACTGGGAAAACATCGGAGACCCCATCGAAAAGAAATGCCAGTTGCCCGACTGGATCAAGGACATCGTGGTGGACCTGGCCAAGACCAACCGCAGTTACGGCTACTGCCCCTCCAAGGGCATGCTGGAAACCCGCGAATTTCTGGTGAAAGAGAACAACAAGCTGGGTGGCGCCCAAATCAACGTGGACGACATCCTGTTCTTCAACGGCCTGGGTGACGCCATCGCCACCATCTACGGCCTGCTCTCCATGAACACCCGCATTATCGGACCGGCCCCGGCCTACTCCACCCACAGTTCCGCCGAAGCGGCCCACGCCCACACGGCCCCCATCACCTACCGCCTGCAGCCCGAGAACCACTGGTACCCGGACCTGGAGGAACTGGAAAACAAGGTGAAGTACAACCCCAGCATCGCTGGCATCTTGATTTTGAACCCGGACAATCCGACGGGCATGGTCTATCCGCTGGATATTCTCAAGAAGATTGTGGATATCGCCAAGCGCTACAACCTGTTCATCATCTGCGACGAAATCTACAACAAGATCGTCTATAACGGTGCCCACGCCTACGCCCTGGCCGAATACATCGGCGACGTTCCGGGCATTGCCCTGAAGGGTATTTCCAAAGAATACCCCTGGCCGGGTGCCCGTTGCGGTTGGGCGGAATACTACAACCGTGACAAGGACGAACAGTTCGACGCCTTCTGCCGTGCCATCGACAACGCCAAGATGGTGGAAGTCTGCTCCACCACCCTGCCGCAGATGACCATTCCCCGCGTGCTGGGAGACAAACGTTTCATTGAACACCGCACGGCCCTGAACGAGAAGATTGGCCGCCGTAGCGCCATTATCAACGAGATCCTTTCCGACATCCCGGAACTGTACTTCAACCCCACCTACGGTGCGTTCTACAACACCATCATCTTCCGTGAAGGCACGTTGAACAGCCACCAGAGCCTCAAAATCGACAACCCGATTATCAAGGCCAAGGTGGAGGAATGGTGCAGCAAAACCACCAACCTGGACTACCGCTTTGTGTACTACCTGTTGGGTGCAAAGGGAATCTGCGTGGTGCCAAGCACCAGCTTCTGCACGGACCTGAAGGGCTTCCGCGTGACGCTCCTGGAAGAGGACGAAGACGAACTGCGCAGCGTGTTCACCACCATCCACGACGCGATTGTAGAGTACTTGCGTAGCTAAGGCTATTCGTCCGTAGTGGACGGAGTAATGGGCAGCGGAGCGAAGGGCGGCTCCAGTTCGATGCTAATGGGGCAATGGTCCGAACCCATCACCGAGGTATGGATTTCGGACTTTACCACGTTGGGCACCAAAGCCTCGTCCACAAAAGCATAATCCAAACGCCAACCCACGTTCCTGCCGCGGGCACCAAAGCGGTTAGACCACCAGGAATACACATCCCGGGTGTCCGGGTGCAGGTTGCGGAAGGTATCCACGAAGCCATGCTCCACGTACTTGTCCATCCAGGCACGTTCAATGGGCAAAAAGCCGCTCACGTTCTCGTTTTCCTTGGGACGGGCGATGTCTATTTCCTTATGGCAGGTGTTGTAGTCGCCCACGGTGAGCACATGCTTGCCGTCGGCAATCCAGCGCTCGCTGTTTTCAAGGAAGGCGTCATAGAAGCGGAGCTTGTAGTCCAGACGGTCGTCGCCGGAACCGCCATTGGGGAAGTAGATGCTGTTCAGCACCCAGTCCGGAAAAACCAGCTGGAGCACACGGCCCTCCACGTCGAATTCCTCGATGTCAAAGCCGTAGTTGACCGCATCGGGTTCGATTTTCGAAAGGATGCCTACCCCGCTGTAGCCCTTTTTACGCTGGCAAGGGTTCCAGTAGGCAAAGTAGCCCTCGGGCTTGGCCATGGATTCGGGAATCTGCTCCGTCTCGGCACGCACTTCCTGGAGGCACAAAATGTCCGGGTTTGTCTCGCGGAACCAGTTTTCCAACCCCTTCTTGAGGGCGGAACGGATTCCATTGACATTCCAACTGTAAATGTTCATTACATACCGTTCTTTATTTTACGGTATAAAGATATAAAAAAAGAAACCCGGCGCAGCGACGCCAGGTTCTTCACCCAAGTCCGATACCCCCGGACCACCACTTATTGTCAGGGATAAAAACAAACCTGTATTCACAAAATACACTCAAATGTGATGAAAATCAAGTTTCTATATTGTAAAATCATGAAAAACACATCGATTTCATATTCCAATTTGGAAGAATATTCCGACATTTTGGCCCAAAACGCCAAGAATGCGAGCAAGAACCTCCGCACCCTCACCGGTGAAAAGCGTAGTGCAGTACTGAACCTGGTGGCAAAGATGCTCCGCGAAAAGAAACCGGAAATCCTTGCCGCCAACAAATTGGACCTGGAGGCCGCAGCAGGCAAACTGGACGACTCCAAGATGGACCGTCTCACTTTGAACGATGCCCGCATCGAGGCCATGGCCAAAGGTGCCGAAGAAATCGCAGCCTTTACCGACCCCCTGAACCGCGTGCTTGAAAGCCGCGAACTGAAGAACGGCATCAAAATTAGCCGTGTGGCCGTGCCTATCGGTTCCGTGTTCTTTATTTTTGAAAGCCGCCCCAACGTCACCATCGACGGTGCCTGCCTTTGCTTCAAGGCCGGCAATGCGGTGATTCTCCGCGGAGGCAAGGAATCTTTGAATTCCGCCAAGTGCCTGGCCGGAATTTTCCATGCGGCCCTGGCCGCAAACGACGTTGACGAAGACGCCGTGCAGCTGGTGACCGAAACCAGTCACGACCTGGTGGGCATGCTCCTGCAGAGGAACGACTGCATTGACCTGGTGATTCCCCGTGGCGGCGAACGCCTGATTCGTGCGGTGGTGGAACAGAGCAAGATTCCCGTGATCAAGCACTTCAACGGCATTTGCCACGTGTATATCGACAAGTCCGCCGACATGGACAAGGCGGTAAACATCTTGATTAACGCCAAGACCCAGCGCACCGGCGTGTGCAACGCCATGGAATGCGTGATTATTGACCGCCATATCGATGCCGCCAATGTGAAGAAACTATTGGACTGCCTCGCCGAACGTGGCGTGGAACTCTTTGGCAACAAGGATGCCCAGAGTCACGATAGCCGCATTGCCGACATTGGCGACGACAGCAATTACCACCACGAATACTTGGCCCTGAAGGCCAGCGTGAAGTTCGTGGACGACGTGGCCGAAGCTTGCGACCATATCGAAAAGAACAGCAGCCGCCATACCGAAGCGGTTGTCGCCGAAGACACTTCCGTGCAGGACTACTTCGTTGCCAACGTGGACAGCAGCAGCGTGATGGTGAACGCCAGTACGCGCTTTGCCGATGGTGGCGAATACGGGCTCGGTGCCGAAGTCGGTATCTCTACCGACAAGTTGCATGCCCGCGGCCCCATGGGCGTGGAAAGCCTGTGCACCTACAAGTGGGTGCTTCGTGGCAACGGCCAGGTGCGTAGCTAGTAATTAAACAAATAGCAAGATGATTATCAGCAATGAACAATAAATGGTCATTTTTTTTCTGTGTACTGATTACGCTTCTTTTTAATGCCTGTGGTGGGGACTCCGGTTCTTCAGCAGAGGATTCTTCCAACATTTCTAGTTCCTCCGAAATGGGATTCGATTCATGGTGTAACGAAAGATTCGGAATTTCTGAAACCGATCCATGGACAGATTCACTACCTGGCAATGATTTCATCGCCAATCATATATGCGATGAACTTAACGAGTATATGAGTCTCATGCTGGCATTCTATGCGCGATGCACTTCTGCTGAGTACTACCAGGGGCATTACAGCATAGAAATTGTCACGGAACAACGCGTCATGCACATTCGCGCCAAAATTTCGAATTGTTCCTACACGCTAGAAAGCGACGGTGATCTTTCCCCCATGATAACAAACTATGGAGAGAAAACCCTTGATGCATGTATTTGCAAAGTCGAAAACGAGAAAACATATTACCGTAACGTCCTCCCGAAAATTTCCAAGGATGAATCATCTAGTTCCGTTCCTGAATCGTCAAGCAGTTCTTCTTTAAAAGAATCATCCTCATCAATTTATTCATCGTCTGCACAAGAATCCAGTTCCTCTGAAGAATCTAGTTCAAGCGGCTGGATTCCGACTGTATTACCCGAAGGAAAATACAGTTGCAAGGAGTACGATTGCGTTGCAACCGACTACCTAAATCCAGATATTGAGTATGGTGAATTACTAGACACCCGCGACAACAAAGTCTATAGGACCGTAAAAATCAATGATCAAGAATGGATGGCTCAAAACCTAGATTATCGGTATATTTTAAGCGAAACGGATTCAAATAGTTTTTGCTATAACGAAAGCCTCGAATATTGTAAAAAATACGGAAGGCTTTATACCTGGGCCGCAGCAATCGACAGTGTATCCATAGAAAAGAACGGATACGGGACCTGTGGGTTTCAGGCTCTCTGCAATTTTTCGGAAGATGAAAAGTTAAGAGGAATTTGCCCAGAAGGATATAGAATTCCTAACAAAACGGACTGGACAACCTTGCTAGAATCTATTATGACTGGCATTGAAGATAAAGGGTCATACATTTACTATCATGGGGCAGCCACAAAATTAAGAGACTTGAAGACATGGGAAGAAAAGGATTTAGATGCAACCGACGAATTTGGATTCTCGATGCTTTCCACAGGTCTGAAATACCAAGACAATTACCAAGGAATCGATGCATATACTGCTTTCTGGAGCTTAGAAGAATCTCCCAAAAGCGGAAATTTCGCTGGTTATTATGCATACATAGCTATGAATGAAGCACTTATCTGGTCAAATATTCTTTGGCAAAAAACAGAGAAAAATTCAGCACATCCCATTCGCTGCATAAAGGAATAAACATGAAATTCGAAGACCTGATCAAAGAAATCAAGTTCGAAGTAGAAGTCGACGGCGTGAAGCTCGCACCGGCCATCGTGCAAGATGCCGACAAGGGAGACGTTCTGATGATGGCCTGGATGAACGAAGAAGCCCTACGCCGTACAGTCGAATGTGGCGAGATGGTGTTCTGGAGCCGTAGCCGCAAAGAATACTGGCACAAGGGCGACACCAGCGGCAACGTGATGACCGTGGTGGAATGGTCTGCCGACTGCGACAGCGACGCCCTGCTTTTCAAGGTGCGCATGCAGGGCCCGCAGGTGGCCTGCCATACGGGAGCCCGCAGCTGTTTCTTTAAGACCTGCGAGAAATAATTTAACAAAGCGAAAGAGCCCGCCCCGGACCTGTTCCGGGGTCATTGCGAGGAGCAAAACGACGTGGCAATCCAGACCAAAATCATTTTAATGCTGGCAACCTTTTTGGCCAGCATTTCCTTTGCCCAGACCGATTCTGTCAAGGCAGAAATCCTCAAGGACTTCCGCAAGATGGGCAGCAACTACTACGCCTACCCCACTCCCGAGGCCAAGTACACCAACGCCCCTGCGGGTTACAAGCCTTTTTACCTGAGCCACTACGGCAGGCACGGCAGCCGGTTCCACCAGCCCGCCGACCACTACCATGAACTGTACAACACCCTCGCCAAGGCAGATTCCTTGGGTAAACTCACAGAACTCGGCAAGGACCTGCTTAAACGAGCCAAATTCCTGGATGAATACGCCGCACCCAGAGCCGGGAACCTAACCCAGCTTGGAGTAAAGCAACACCGAGGCATCGCAAACCGCATGATGAAAAACTTTCCAGAGCTTTTCAAGGACGACCTATATGTAGAAGCCTATTCCAGCACCTCTATACGTTGCATAGCTAGCATGAAAGTCTTCCTAAGTGAACTACGAACCCAAGTTCCCAAGCTTAACATCCATGAAGAATCTGGCAAACACCTGATGAGTTTCATCAACCCGCTGGACTTTGGGAAAATTATCAACAAATCCAACACTCCCGCCTGGCAAAAAGAAAATGAAAAGATGTACAGCCACGTGGACCCCACCCGCATGATGCGGGCCCTGTTCAACGACACCGCCTACATCCAGAAGAACATAAACGCAGGTGAACTCTACAGCCGCATTTATGAAATCGGCAACAGCTTGCAGGGCAGCCCTGAAATCGAGTTCAGCTTTGACGACCTGTGGACCGCCGAAGAACTTTACGCCCGCTGGAATGCGCAGAACGCCTGGTGGTACAGCGTGCTGGGCAACAATCCTTTTGCTCAAAAACAAGGGTTGGAAAACGCTAAACCCCTATTAAAGAACTTTATCGAGGTTGCCGACAAGGTCATTGCCGCAGACACCGTTGCTCCAGCAAAAAAAGGCAAGAAAACCTCTGCCACCCTCCGCTTTGGCCACGACACCATGGTATTCCCCTTTGTGGTCCTGCTGCAAATGGGAAACGCCGGTATCGAAACCAATGACATGGAAAACCTGCACAAGGTTTGGCGGGATTACGAAATAAGCCCCATGGCCGCCAACGTGCAACTGGTTTTCTACAAGTCCGCAAAGAAAGGCTCCCCCATTCTGGTGAAGGCCCTGCTTAACGAAAAAGAGCAGACCTTGCCGGTGGCCTGCGACCAGATTACCGTGAAAAACTGCCCCGCCGCACCCTACTACCGCTGGGAAGATTTCCGAAATTACTACACAAAATAAAAGCGAAATCCCTCGCTAAAGCGAGGGACTTTTTGTGTTTGACGTTTCTGTTGTACTTGGTCTTGTCACGGACCACCCTGGTCCGTAACGTGGCTCCGTTCTGGGAGCCGTCTATGCGGAGGGTTCGCAACATTGCGCTCTCCTTTGCGGATGCGGCAACCTTGCCCACCGCCTTGCCGTTGTGTTTAGCCATAGCAGCCTCCTTGGGGGCAAATATAAGTTATTATCTTTACAGCGTAAAGGATTTTCTTTTGCCTTTGGATATTGCCGACAACATTCGCCGTCATGGATTCAAGCGCCTGCTGCTTGCAGTTTCGGGTGGTTTGGATTCTATTTGTCTGGCCCACTATTTTATCAAGAACCGCAAAGCGCTGGGCATTGAATGGATGGGCATTGCCCATGTGCACCACGGGCTACGGGAAGGGAGCGCAGACAGGGACGCCGCCTTTGTGGAGGAATTCGCCAAGGCACATAATGTTCCGTTCTTTTTAAAGAAGCTGGATGGAAAGACCCTCAAGGGTGCCGATGGGTCGCTGGAAGAGAACGCCAGGGAAGCGCGGTATCAAGCGCTGAATGATATTGTGGAAGAGTGCGTCGGGCCTAGATCCTTCGCGGCTTCGCCGCTCAGGATGACGATGGACAGGTGCGCCATTGTTACGGCGCACCATGCGGGGGACCAGGCAGAAACACTGTACATGCGAATTCGTCGAGGAACGACATTGGCAGGGATTCGCGGAATGCAGGAAGTCCGGGCGGTAAACAAAACCGTATCGCAGGGTAAGAACCTCGGGCCTGGATCCTTCGCTTCGCTCAGGATGACGGTATTCCGTCCGTTTCTTGCTGTGACCCACACAGAACTGTTGGCCTACGCACAAGAGAACAACCTGAAGTGGGTGGAGGACGAGAGCAACGCGGATACCCAATACGCCCGCAACAAGATCCGCCACCAACTGCTCCCCCATCTGGAAAAAAATTGTCCGGGAGCCACAAGGCAACTCTGCCGGATTGCAAAACTTGCAGACAAGGCTTATGAGAAAGTGGTGAATGCGTGCGACACATTGTTCAGTTCAGCACTTCAAAACGAATTTGAGAATGATTCGCAAATTTCAAAATTAAAGACAAAGGAAGCACCCCACCTCTCCCTGAACAAAAAGAAACTCCGCAAGGTACTTGTGGCACACGCCAAAGCAGATTTTTCGGAGGTGTTCCGCCTGTGGCTTGCGGCACAGGGACTGCGCTTCCCCATCGGGTTCTTTTACGATTCCAAGGAGCCCGCCCACGTGAAAATCCCGCACCACGCCGTTTACCGCAAGCGGGCCCTCTGCAAAATCGGCCCTACGGTCCAGATTCGGGAGTTCCGCACCCCCGAAGAAGCCCAGAAATTTGTATCTTGCGGGAGTGTAAAAAAGTGTGTAGAAAAGGATAATAATGAGCCAAGCTAAAAAGCCCGCCTCGCCCTTCAAGAATCGCAATTTCATCATTGTCGCAGTGATGCTCCTGATGCTGTTCCTCATGTTCCCCCTGACCGGGAACGACAAGGAATCCGACATCACCCGCACGGAATTCTTGGCCCTGATGGGAGACTCCACCAAGGTCATTACCGAACTTTCGCTGCAGAAGACTCCTGATGGCGTGATTATCGAGGGTGCCTACGAGATGACCCCCGAAGAACGGGAACAGGCAGCCAAGAAGCGCAGTGCCATCGCCCGCTTCACCCGTTCCGAAAAGGACAACGGCAACACCAAGCGTTTCAAGAGCCACATGCTGGAAATTTCCAACGAGCAAATTTCCACCTGGGAACATTACAAAAACGTCAAGGTGAAGGTAATTCACGAATCCACCACCTGGATTGACACCCTGGTGGCGTTCCTCCCCGCCGTGCTGCTTATTGCCTTCTTCTACATCATGATGAGCCGCCAAATGGGTGGCGGCGGAAAGAGCCCCTTCAGTTTTGGAAAGAGCCAGGCAAAGATTATCAGCAACGATCCGAAAAAGAAGACCACCTTCAACGACGTGGCAGGCTGCGACGAAGCCAAGCAAGACTTGCAGGAACTGGTTGAATTTTTGAAAGACCCCAAGAAGTACGACCAGCTGGGTGGACGTATTCCCAAGGGAGCCTTGCTGGTAGGCCCTCCGGGTACCGGTAAGACCCTTTTAGCCCGCGCCGTGGCCGGCGAAGCGGGAGTACCCTTCTTTAGCATGTCGGGTTCCGACTTTGTGGAAATGTTTGTGGGCGTGGGTGCAAGCCGCGTACGCGATTTGTTTGAAACGGGCAAGAAGAACGCCCCCTGTATTCTGTTCATTGACGAAATCGACGCCGTAGGCCGCCAACGTGGTGCGGGACTGGGCGGTGGACACGACGAACGCGAACAGACCCTGAACCAGTTGCTGGTGGAAATGGACGGCTTTGCCGCCAACGAAGGAGTGATACTGATTGCCGCCACCAACCGCCCCGACGTTCTGGACAAGGCATTGCTCCGCCCTGGTCGTTTTGACCGCCAGATTGTGGTGGGACTCCCCGACCTGAAGGGCCGTGAAGAAATCTTGAAGGTACACCTGAAAAAGCGGAAGGTCCCCCTGGACAAGGACGTAGATGTTCACTCCATCGCCAAGGGAACTCCTGGGCTTGCGGGCGCAGACCTGGAAAACCTGGTGAACGAGGCCTCCCTACTAGCCGCACGGTTCAACAACAAGAAAGTGACCATGCTGGACTTCGAAGAGGCTCGGGACAAACTCAGCATGGGTGCCGAACGCCGCACCCTGTTGATGACTGACGAAGAAAAGCGGCACACCGCCTACCACGAGGCTGGCCACGCCTTGATGACGCTGCTGTGCAAACACAGTGACCCGTTGCACAAGATTACCATTATCCCCCGTGGTCGTGCCTTGGGCATTACCATGAGCCTGCCCGAAAGGGACCAGGTGAGCTACAGCAGGGAATACGCCGAAGAACGCATCATGATCATGATGTCTGGACGCCTGGCCGAACTCATCTTCTTCAACCACCAGAGCACTGGCGCCAGCAACGACATCCAGCGTGCTACGGAATTGGCCCGCAAGATGGTGACGGAATGGGGATTCGACGAAGAGATTGGACCCGTGTGCTACAGCCGTACCGACGGCGAAGTATTCCTGGGCCGGGAGATTTCCAAGCCCAAGGAAATGTCCGAGATGATGGCAGAGAAAATCGACAATGCCGTCAACTCCCTGATTAAGCGGATGGACCAGGCGGCACGCAAGCTGTTGGAAGACAATAAGGAAAAACTCACCGACCTGGCGGAAGCCCTGTTCGAATTTGAAGTTCTGGACCGCGAAGAAATCGACCGCGTCATGGCGGGCGAGAAACTTACCGGCACCAAGAAGAGCCGTCAGTACCAGGCCCTGGAAGAAATGGCGGCAAAGAAAAAGAAAGAGGACACTCCCCCGCCGGACCCTGGAGCACAACCCCCCGTGGCTCCCGTCAGTTCGGAAACGCCGGTGGTGTCCAATCCTGAAACTGCCACCAACTCTGTAGATTCGGACCATACGTAAGGCATGCTTAAAACCGTTCTGGAAAACAACCGCGCCCTTGGCTGGAAGGTGGGAGACCGCCTGTTCATGCCAAGCCAGATGCCCTTGATCATGGGCATTGTGAACGTGACGCCGGACAGTTTTTTTGACGGAGGAAAATACGGCACGCCAGAGTCCGCCTACGAGCATGCCACCCAACTTTTGCAGCAGGGAGCAGATATTCTGGACATTGGCGGCGAAAGCAGCCGCCCCGGAAGCACTCCCGTTAGCGAACAGGAAGAAATGGACCGGGTCTGCCCCGTGGTGGAAAGCCTCGCCCAGCTAAAGGACATCGCGCAAGACCTGGACAATCCCGGGAACCGGGACTTCTTCATTTCGGTGGATACGGTCAAGTCCAAGGTGGCAGCCGAATGCATGCGGTTGGGAGCCCACATCATCAACGACATTAGTGCCTGCACCATGGATCCTGACATGGTGAATGTGGTGGCAAAAACCGGAGCCTCGGTGGTGCTGAATCACATCCGAGGAAACTTCGGCACCATGCAGCAGGACTTTACGCCTTACAACAACGTGGTGCAGGAAGTGCGTCAGGAATTGCTGGCCCAGGTGAAAAAACTGCTGGACCAGGGGGTGGAAAAAGCGAAAATTTGCGTGGATCCGGGAATCGGGTTCGGGAAGTCCGTGCAGGACAACATCGACCTGATGAAGTCCGTGGAAGAATTCCTGCAGGACGGCTACCCCGTGCTGATAGGCACCTCCCGCAAGTCCTATATCGGGAAAATGCCTGGCCTGGAATCCAGCGACCGGCTAATCCCCACGGTGGCGGCAGGCATTATAGCCACCCTTGGCGGGGCCAGTTGCATCAGGGTCCACGATGTAAGGGAAGCAAAAGAATCTATACTTTACCTGGAGGCTATGAGGTCCAATGGTACTGTTTAAACTGTTCGACATTATAGATGTCCGCATGGCGGACATTCTGGATATCCTGCTTATATCCATCCTCCTCTATTACGTGTTCCAGTTGTTCCGCGGAACCCGTGCCGTGCAGATGATTATTGGCGGCCTGTTTATCGTGGTGGCCTGGTTCCTTGCCCAGTGGTGGGAACTCCACACCCTGCTGTGGCTTATCAGCAACCTGGCGACCCTGGGCATTATCGCCATCGTTATCCTGTTCCAGCCCGAAATCCGTAGTGCCCTGACCCGAATCGGTCAGGCGGTGAGCCGGGCCAACTGGCAGTCCATCTTTTTCCACCCCAGCGGCCTGGACGAGGTTACCAAGTCCATTACCACTGCAGTACAAGACTTGGCCAAGAACCGCTTTGGTGCCCTGATTGTTCTGGAAAAGCGTGTGGGCCTGCGTAACTACGAAGAGACCGGCGAAATTTTGAACGCCCGCATCAGTTCCCGCTTGTTGCGTTCCCTGTTCTTTCCCAACTCCGCCCTGCACGACGGTGCCGTTCTGCTGAACAGCAAGTGCATTGTGGCAGCTGGCTGTATTTTGCCCATGCCCACCGCCAACGCCGGCGGCGACACCGGCTACGGCATGAGACACCGTGCGGCTCACGCCCTGGCTACCGAGTGCGACGCCCTGGTCATCGTGGTTTCCGAAGAAACGGGTTACATTTCCATTGCCTACCGTTCCAACCTGCGCCGCAACCTGAGCATCAAGGAAGTGGAATTCGAAATCAAACGGCACTGGGGTGAACTATTCAAGGACGTGCGAGTAGAAACCCCGGAACTGGAACCCAAGAAATAGTTTTTATGGCTGATACGAATACCGAAAAAGATTTGGAAAAGAAAAAACGCAAGAAAAAGAACATTGCCATTTTGGTACTTATGTTCCTTTTGTTGCTGTGCCTTTTTATTGTGCAGTGCCACCTGGACCGCATTAAGCAAGAGGCCTTGCGCCGCCAGCAGGAGACTGAACTGGAAGCACGCCAGCGTTATATTCTGGATAGCCTCCGCCGTTTGGAGCAGATGCGTGCCGATAGCCTTGCCGCCTTGGAACAGACCCGCATTGCCGACAGTTTGAGACTGGCGGATAGCCTGCGTATGGCGGACAGTCTGAGGATAGCCGATTCCCTAGCCGCCCTCAACAAGAACTTGAACCAGGACAGCATCCGCCATGTGCGGGATAGCCTGCGGCATGTCCGCGACAGTCTCGCCGCCCTGGACCAGGCTCGCAAAGACAGCCTGAAACACATTGCCGATAGCCTCGCCGCACTGGAAAAAGCGAGGGCCGATTCTCTGGAAAAGAAACGCATACAGGACAGCATCAGGGCGGCGGACCAGATTCCGCCCAACGCCGAAATCACGCCACCCGCGGGCCGTTACTATGACCCTGTCAAACTGAAGGTCAAGTGCGACGAAATCAAGTGCAAGACATTCCTTTCCATAGGCGACACCCTGAATCCTGTGGAAGCAGGTAAGGCCATCGAATACAACAAGACCGGTTCCGTATTCTTCTTTGCCGAAGACTCCGTAGGGAACCGCACCCCTTGGGAAGAAGCCAAGTACGACATGGCCAGCGATAACATTTGCGGAAAGAACGCCTACCCCGTTCCCGTGGGCGGCAAGACCGTTTGCGTGGATGCCTACGAATTCCCCAACACCGCCGACGAAAACCCGCGGGACATGGTTTCCCAGGAACAGGCCGCAAGCCTGTGCGAACAGGCGGGCAAGCACCTGTGTACCTTGGAAGAATGGCAGGCCGCCTGCAAGGGCAAGGACGGCACCAAGTACTCTTACGGCAGTTCCTACAAGCAGAACAAGTGCAACACCAATACCAAGGCCGCCAAGCGCAGTGGCCGCAAGGAACAGTGCCGCAGCTGGTGGGGCATGTACGACATGAACGGGAACCTGTGGGAATGGACTTCCACCGCCAGCAAGGAACACCCCAACATGTTCTACGTGGCCGGAGGCGCCTGGAACACCAACAACGGCAGCCAGTGCACCGAGAAGAAGTTTAGCTTCTACCCCCAGAACCAATACCCCAGCGTAGGCTTCCGCTGTTGTAAATGATGTGAAGTGTGTAATGTGGAATGTGTAATTACTCATTTCACATCACACATTACACAGGTCTCTAATCTGACAACTCAATGTGCAGGTGTTCGGCGTCGCCACGTTCCCAAATGACGCGGAACCGAGGCTCTAGCTGCTTTTGAACCCTTTCTACAATTTCCTTTCGTTTTTCAAAGGGAATGTATTTGATTCTAAAATCCATGGCCTTGTTCAAATAGTGCTTGGATTTTTGTGCATGGTAGGGCCAGTCGTTGCCACTAGTAATAACCGGCACATAGTCGTCACCCATGACCTGGTGGAAGGCGTTGACCACCTCCAACCCCGCCGTGTCCATGGGCGGTTCCAGGCTCTCCAGATACACTCCCGGCTTTTGCTTGGTCCGCTTGATCAACAGCCTGTGGACCTCCCGACCGCCAAAGGGTTTGACATTCAGGTGCTTGTAATAATCTTCGGCACTCCAGTCCTCTTCGGTCTCCGGGGAATCATACCGGGGAATAGGCCGGGTATTGGTCTTGATAAGCCAATAGACCCCCATAATGGCCAAAAGGGCAAGAATCGGTGCCAAAAGATACAGATGCTTCATTTCTGGAGAAAAAATACTATTTTATAAGCTATGAAGAAGATTATTCCTTTTGCAACTCTTACCCTTTCCTCCCTGCTCCTTTTCGGTTGCGGACAGGACAAAGTGAACTACACCGGCTGCTGGCTGGGCGATGAGAACATGGCCTTTGAAGTGCTGACCGAAAATGGTAGCGACTACACCATCCGCAACATTAACGGAGACCTGAAGGCCACCATTCAAGACGGAGCCCTCCGTGGCAAGAATGCCTTGGACATGGAATACAAGATGAACGTGAAGGGTGATTCCGCCTACTACGAGTTCGGTGGGATTGTCACAGGCTACAAGAGGATTCCCAAGGAAGAGTACGACCGCATCGTGGCGACACTAAAGAAAGCCGCCGGCATGTAGCCAGGAATCGCCATGAATGGCGATTCCTTATTCCATTTCCCCTTTTAAAATCTGCTCTATCATGTACTCGGTAGGAGCCCCACTCCATACCCGCTTGATATAGCCGTCCTTATCCAACAGCATTAGCGTAGGTACCGCACGGATTCCGTAGCGGCGCCAAAGGTCCTGCGATGCGTCGCGGTACAGCGGGTAGGGCGATGCATGGACCTGATTATAAAAGGCGTTCAACTCGCCCAAGCCCTCAGAAGAAATCCCGATCACCTCCAGGCCCTTGTCGCCATACTTCTTGTAGACATTGGCAAGTACCGGCAAAGTCTTTCGGCAGGGGCCACACCAAGTGGCCCAAAAGTCCAGCAAGGTGGCCTTAGGCTTGGCCTTTCGCTTTTCGCCATTCTTGTAGAAGTTCTCGCCAAAGTTGGCAATCTTGCTCCCGATGGCGGAACCCGTCAGGCTGCTGATGTCGTCGGGACGTTCCGTCAGGGCAACGGTCAAGGACTTTTTCTTGCCCTCGTGGAGGATTTCCACCTTTACCTTCTTGCCCGCCTTTGCACCCGCCATTACGGCCTGCAACTGGGACATATCCGTCAGGGCCTTCCCTTCTACGCCAATCAGTTTATCACCCGAAACGACGCCTGCGGCAAAGCACCCCGACTCCGGATGGACTCCGACAATGTCCAACGCCAAATGGTTTTCGTGCTGTGCCTTTTTATAGGACAACCCTAGCCAGGGGGCGGCCCAAAGGTTTGCGCAAACAAACAGCAAAATTAAAGAAAGTTTTTTCATTTCTTCGGGTTGCGGTCGTCGTATTCGCCTATGGACTTGTAACCGTCGTTCAGCAATGCATCCAAGAGTTCGGCCCGCATGGCGTGTGCCGCCATCCAGCGGAAAGCCACCACGGAATAGCACTGCACCGCATCTACCCCAAGCTTAATCAAGTCGTAAATCTTGTAGCCGTGGTCGATGCCACCGCAGGCGATAACGCTCATCTGGGGGTAGTGTTCCCGAATGTACTTTACGTTCCAAACCATGTTCTCGTAGAGGGGCCGGCCCGAAAGACCGCCACAGTCCCCGTCGGCACGGAGCGGTGTCAGGTCCTCGTGCGTGACGCCTACCGGAAGCTCGCTGATTTTGGCCGTAGGGTAAGTGTTCCCCACCACCACGCCGTTCACGCCGGTACGCACCAGCATTTCCATGATAGAAATAAGGTGACGTTCCATCAGGTCGGGGCTGAGCTTGGCGTAGACCGCCTTGCGGATTCCCAAGCTGTTGCGGATTTTCATGATTTCCTCGAAAATCCGCTCCGAGAAAGTCATGTCCAAATCCACACGAGACTCCCCCGTGTTGGGGCAACTCACGTTAATCTCGATGTAGTCCGCCGCCTTGTAGGCAATGGTGAAACTCTCGATAATGTCCTTGATTTTTTCTTCGGGGTCGGTAAGGCCCGGAGTCTCCGCCACGGAAATTCCCACGCAAAGGCCTGCCTTGTGGGCCTTCACCAACTGTTCGTCCACACGCTTGGCGATAACTTCCACGCCCTCGTTGTTGAGACCCATGCTGTTGTAGATGGCACGGTCCTCTTCCAGAAAACCTACACGGGGGCGGTGGGTGTTGCCTTCCCTAAAGTTGCGGGTGGCGGTCCCCACGGTAATGCCACCAAAGCCTACGTTGGCATAGTCCTTGATACGGAGTGCCGTCTTGTTGGCACCGGCAGCCAGAATGATGGGGCAACCCAGGTAAAGGGAATTGCTGTGGTCCGCAAAGGAAATTACCCGCTTTAAAGGCTTGCGCAAGTCGGGGCGACCACCCATGAAAGGGATAAAGGGCGCAAACCTGGCCACGTGCTTAAAGGAATCATGCCTGAACTCCGGCGACTTACGGAAAATCCGGCGGATCAAGGCCAAAACCTTATCGCTGAATTGCAAATAATACTCGTGATTCGTGCACTCAAAACTCATATTATTTAAATTATACAAAAATCAACGTAATTTGCGTACTTCGTCCAAGGGGATACCTGTGATGACAGCGACCTTCTCTTGTGGAATGTCGTTGTCTAGCATTTCCTTTGCTAGTTTACGAGTCCTCTCGTCTACAGCCTCGTCAATCAGGTCGTCAATCATTGCACTCGGAATCATGTCTCTTGCCTGCCTTTCGAGTATCTGCTTCGGGGTGCGGCGCACTCGCAATCGCTCATATGCATCCCGTATGGGTTCGGTCGCCGTCTCGGGAACTTCGCGCCGCCGCTCGGAATTCGCAATCAGTTCGTACCACGCGAGTTCCTCGGGAGCGATGGAATCCTTGAACTTTTCCACCCTGGGCAACCGTATGAAAATATACTTTATTACATCACTGACAGGCAAGGCATCCTTGCTTCCAAGGTCGCTTTTCCTAAAAATACCCCATTCTTCGCGGTAGTATTCGCCATTGTCCACCAGTGGGAAGTTGCACAGCCAAATACAGATGATATGCGGCATCTTGTAACGGGCCTTCTTGCCTAACTTCTTTTTCTCCTTTTCGTAGGCACGTAGCGCCTCGCCATGGGCCTCGGCAGCGACAATGCCCGCATAGAGAACCGCCCGGTCGTAAAAGGAGCCGTGCCCCCGCCCCTGAATCTCGATGTCAAAGTACTGGTCCATGCCGTTGCGGGCGCGGACATCCACCGAGAAAATCTCGTCGGAGGCCTGAATTAGGGCGATGTCCTTGTCGAGAATCTCGACGCTCTGGATACGGGATTCACCCTCGAGGTGCAGCACCGCGTTGAGAAAGTCGCAGACCAGCCGGGCGTCGCCAAAGAGCCGCTTGAAGGCGGGGTCCTTTTTGGCGTCCAGGAAGACGCTGTCCCTGAGGCTTTCCGGGATGTCGCTTTCGGGCGTATCGACGAAAGTGTTGTAGAGGTCGGGCGTGTATGCCGATTCGAAATTTTTGTCCATATGCAGTACTCCATAACAAAAAAAACATTTGACAATCGTCAAATGCCTTTTGGAGTCCGCACTATTCATGAACGCAGGTAGAAGATAGTTTATATGGAAAAAATGGCAAGGGTAGAATTGTAAAAGTTGTGTAAATAAATTATTTAGCAGGCTTTAAGTTCCACAAGATCTTGGTGCCCGAGCCAATCCAGGGCAACTGCGGAGGGGCGTAGGGGTTCTTGACGTTGGGCCAGTTGGTCCACACGCGGTCGCTATACTCGTAATACTGTTCTGGCTGATAGACCAACGGGATAGCCGGCTGGTCTTCCATAAAGATCTTGTTCAGTTCGCGATAGGCCTTGGATATTTCTTCGGGGTCGGTCATCAGCGGAATGGCATTCAACAACTGGTCCACTTCGGGGCGGAACTCGGGGGTGCCCGGTTGGTTGTAACGGCCAATGTTAGTGCCGGCCCAAGCGTCTAGCGGTTGCCATTCGCGGCTGGACATGACTTCGTTGAAACGACTCCAGGGCTGTGATGGAGAAACTTCGGCGGCGGGTTTGTTCATAATCAAGTCAAAGTGACCCATACCCAAGTCGGTCCAATACTGACCGCCATCTACAAAGTTCTCACGAATATCGATGCCTGCTTTGCGCATCCCTTCCACGGCGATGGTCACGATAGGTTCCCAGTCGGTCCATCCGGCAGGAGAGGTGACGAACAGGGTGGGAATTTTTTTACCATTAGCATTGTACATACCCATCAGTTCGCCACTCTCGGAGAACTTGGAAGAATAGCCCGCTTCAGCCAACATGGCCTTAACGGTGTTAATACGTTTGGCTTCGTCAGAGATAGCCAGGTTCACGGCAAAATTTTTGTCTTCATCCGCGATATAGTGTCTTTCCAGATTTGTGGGCACAATCAGGCCCGGCTGGAGGGGAGACGAGGAATTGGACACAGCGAACATGCGAATAGTAGCGTAATCAATAGCCGTAGCAAGGACCCTGCGGAAACGCTTGTCATTCAGGGGTTCCTTCATGGTATTGATCATGAGCATGGGTATGACGTCTGGAGCAAAGTAAGGAGCAGCATCGAACCATGTATGGATTCCAAATGCTTTTTTGTACCAAATACGGGGAATGTAACTTATAGACGCATCTAAGCTACCTTCTCGCAAAGCAGAAACAATCTGATCATTGCTCTTGTACATCGGGTGAACAATATACTTAGGTACAGGAAGTTTTCCATCGTGAAGTGCGACATTGCCCCAATAGTCATCGCGACGCTCAAGAGCAATCCATTTAGGCGAGTATTCTTTGATATTGTATGGGCCAGAGACTACGGGATCCTTGTCCATCATCATCTTCTTGACATTATCCAAACCTTTTTTTACAATGAGAGGCTCAAAGATATGGGCCGGGGCTATACGGATGGCCTGTAATAGGTCTCGCACAGACAGAGGGTTATTGCGTTTATCTTTGGCCACCATAAAAGACAACCGCTCAGTGGTCATGCCATTATTGGCCCTAACGGTGTCCACATGAATGGCAGAAATCTGCCCAGAAACATTAATGGGGCCCTTGGTGTACATAAATTTCACATCATTTGAGTTTACCCGTACTCCGTCACTCCACTTGGCAGCGGGGTTCAGCTCCACAACAATGCTGTCGTTATTGGAAAGTTCCTCGACCAAATGGCCCAAAAGGTCTTCGATTTTACCATTCAAGCCGTTATAGGTAACCAGGGGTTCATAAACCAAGTTAAATTTTCCGCCAACAGGCCATGCGGCCATCCAGCTTTCGGCAAGGGGGTTAAATGTCGTGGGAGCACCCCACTGCTGGCCGGAAAGATAGAGGGTTTCATTCCTTGGCGTGGTATACATTTCACCCCCTCCTGGTTGGCCAAGGGATAAAAACTCCCAACAATTGAGATAAGCATTATTTGTTCTCGAAAACGAATTATATGCAGAGTTATAGAAATCTTCCTTCATATACACCAATTCATCAAATTTATTCCCATCTTTAGATGATAGAACCACTTTTATTTCATAATATGTATCTTCTGGACAACCGCCCAATGCCTTTTTAAACAAAACCTTCAATTTTTTTTCCTTCATATTTTCATCATAATGTCCTTTGGAAAAGGAATATTCAAACGAAACACTGCCATCTTGATTTTCTTGTTCTCCCGAATAATCAGATTCCATGCTCCATTTTTCAAGAAAAATATTTATCTCTTTGCTTACCATCCCCAGATGGTTTAGTTCTTGTTTTGATATTGAGCCATAGTCAAAATAGGGAGTTTTTTGAAATAAATTCAAATTTTTAGCCAATAGTTTAGTTCCTATTCCCCCAATTAGGAGAATGCCAAGAAAAACACCCATTATCGGAAACTTATGTTGTAAAATTCCTTTCATATTATTCTCCTAAAACAACGGATTTAATTTCCTTATTCTTTTCATTAATTTCAACATCAAGTTCAACTTTTTGATTATTGCTTTTGGCATTAACAAGCATTTCAAATACAGAATTCCTGTCAGAAATCTGCAAAAGAAGTTTGTCCTCACAAGGGAAAATTTTATCATTCCCATAGTTCCAATAAACATTATGTTCTGAATTATTCCATTTCAAGTAGCAACCTTCCGTTCCCTTAACTTTTACCCAGCCATCACTGCCGATGGCACTGACCGTACACTTTATTTTATGCACCATAATGCTTTACTCTTTCATTGATTGTTAAACTTGTCCAGTCTAGTCTTTAAGACAACGGACGGAATACCCGAGGTTCTTAAGGTCACGGCTCAGATATACATCGTCGTTGCCGCTACCTAGACGCATGAAGTCTGCGACGGAGCTACCAAACTCCGTAGAACTCCAGAAGATCGTGCTGGTGCCCTCGGAGGTGTATCTCCGCCCTACGAGGCCTCTGCAGCCGACAGGAAGCGCCGAAAAGAAAAAAGCATCAGTGCCATTCCTGACATCCTTGAAACAAATATCCCAGCCAATTGCGGACTTGAGCTTTTCTCCTGCACCAATCCAATGCTTCCGCCTATCCTGTACCCCACCTACGAATTTCAGCAGTATTTCAAACTCCCCATCGCTGGGCAGATGCCATCCCGAAGGGCAAGCATTCATGGCGGCATCCCAGGTGTATAGGCGACCATATTCGGTACAGTTGGACGGTTCGTCCCCGAAGCAGTAACTGTCGGGCGTTAGGTAATTCAGGTTCTCTGCCATCCAGGTCTGGGTACCTATTTTTATAATACGATACTCTTGGCCGTCCCTTGGATCAATAATATATTTTTTCATCTCTTTATTCATTACATTATCAATTTTTGACAAAGCCCTAAATTTTACTTTTCGTAATCCATCCTTAAACACAATATCCATACATACCTGCCCATTTTCATAATATTCTTTGTACGTGCCATCTGCTTTTCCACCCTTATACAAAACTTCCTTCTTTACTTGCCCATTTTTATAATATTCTTTGTACGGTCCTTCCGCATATCCCTCTTTATACTGAGTTTCCTTACTTACTTGTCCATTTTCATAATATTCTTTGTACGGACCATCCCCATTCCCATCCTTATACTGAGCCTCCGTCTTCACTTGTCCGTTTTTATAAAATTCTTTATACTTGCCGTCCTTTTTCCCGGTTTCCTTGTCCACTTCAAAAACTTCTTTCGGTTTGGTTTTAGCGTCGTCATAATAGGTAAACTGAGTTTCCCTATCCTTACAGCCTATAAAAGCGAGAACAAGACAAAGCAAGATGGATAATTTCAGTAGATTTTTCATGGACTTAATCCTTTATTTTGGAGATTTAATCGTCACTTTACAATATTGAGATTTGTTCAACTTCTAAAGTTTTAGGTGTAATATTTTTTACGCCTTTCTTCTGATTAACAATCAACCGAACTTTCTTATTCGTATATTTCGCCTGTGCTAAAATTTGAGACAATCCCATACTAACAGAACCAGCAAAGGACAACTCCGCATCTACGCTCAATACTTGGACCCCCACAAACGAATTCGCAGTCTGACCCGGCATATTATCTGGACAGAATACATTGTATTCCTTATCCCCCTGCTTTAGCAGGTATCCATCAGACCCCTTGATTTTAAGACCGGTCAACTTACCAGATGCGTCGCACTGCAATTCCTGAATAACGCATTCTATTTTGTAACTCATTATTTCCTCTCTTGTTTTTTTGTTAAACTTTTTCCAGTCTGGTTCCATTCCAATTCACAAAATGGTCCGGGAACAATATTTCCTTAACATCGTTCTCGTTGCCTTCGCCAAACACCTGCGGAATCCCGCCGCACCACGCCCGTACACGCTCTTTTCCGAAAATGGCAACCGCATTTACAATAGCCTTTACGCCTCGACCGATTGCCTCTTCCGTAAAACGATATTTTTTCACGTATTCCATCATCTCTTCGCCACAGAGCCAACGTTTTTCCCCCATGTGTCCCACCACCACAGTGCAATATGCTTCATTTTCACTATCCTTACGATAGCGGATTGCCTCTGAAAAAATTTCCTGCCAGAGGATATCGTCCGGTGGCAACTGATATCCGAACAGAACAACATGCCGAGCCTTTCGAAGCAATACTCGGGATTCCCGCTGAACCTCGTCTAAAAAAGATGTAGGCATGCCCTTTATCATGGTCTGCATAATCATAGAGGCATCGCAGGCCCTAGTTTCTGCCCCACACGACACACATTCAAGCGAATCGAAGCGAAGTTCTGATTTCCACTTTTCTTCTTTTTTTGTGCGGTTGAAATCATTGTTTTCAAACAGTGGCACAGGGAATGGTGGATTCATGTGCATTGACTTATAGTCCCATACATCACCCAGATAATACATCATCCGTCCGCAAGCGGGACATTCTCGCCAATTACAGCACCCATGAGCAAACAGAAAACTCCCTATACGGCCTATGGGAGAACCCGGTGTTCTGTACTCATTACCGCGAAACACAGAAGTCTCATTTTGAGAATAGGAAAATTCACCCGATTTACGGGCTCCTTCATCAGTTGATATTTTCCTGCTTTTGCTGGTTACGCCAAAATCCAACCACAGTTCCATTTTCTGTGACGTCTGCGTCAAATTATAGTTGCTATGATTTACCTTGCGATTGGCATTGAATAGCAACCAAAGAAAAACCGTCTCAAAATTCAAGGTAATGACAGAATTTGAAAACCGATAAAAGGCTGGAGTGTCAAATTCATAACCTTCGCCGGCTAGGCGATCGCCCTCCTTTTGCATCAGTCGGGCGATAGATTCCATGAAGTTCACATATTTCTGGAACATTTCCGCCTTTTCGCCCTTGCTCAAAGCATACCAGGCATTTGCAAAAAGAATACTGGTAAACAAAACCAGACAATTGCGAGCCTTGGGCAAACGATTTTTTTCAATGATGATTTCAGTAGGATTACCTTCTTCATTTTTCAAGCCAACCGTTATCCCCTGCCTATCGCGAATCTTCATGTCAATCAAGGTATAGACATCGCGGATTAAATTGTCCTCCGTCTTGTCATGGGGGCAAACCCGTATAATTTGTTTCAGGGCATTCCAATCGTACTTACGGCGGAGTTCCACGATGCGGCTTTTGAGCAGGGTTTCGTCGACATCAGCACCAAATACGACCCGCCCATTTCGTATATCATCGTCATCAACAACATTCCAGTCCTTTTCAAGGTCATCACCCAAAAACCGGATAAAAGCAGCCATGATTTCCAGGTCACGACCCTTGAATGGAGGGGTCTTTCCAAAAATCTTTTCTGCTTTACTATCACCAAGGATATCTTCTAGTGAATCGGCCGATGTTCTTTCTGCAAACGCACGAAAAATCTTAGTTTGCAAGTCACTCTGCGGCATACCCAAAAGAGCGGTCGCCCCGGCTCCGATAAAGAGCACCGTCTCTGGAAATTCTAGTTCTTTTCTGGCCGCTGTCATTTTTCTTACATTTAAATGTATGTTTTTTTTTACAAAGTCAAGTTTTTTGAGAAAAAAAACGTTTTTGGATATTCCAAGTTGGAACAAAGGGTATTTTATTACATTTTCAAAAAAGAGGTACAAAAGGTGAAACAATCCATAGAAAATGAAATTCACAGGAACATGCCCCGCTACCTGGAAACCTTGATGGACCTGGTACGCATCCCCTCCATCAGTTTTGACAATTTTGACCAGAAATTCGTGCTGGAAAGTGCCGAAGCCGTAAAGGCCATGTTCCTGAAGGCAGGCCTTACCAACGTGCAGTTCCTGACGCCCAAGAGCGGAAGGCACTCTGTCTATGGCGAGAGTCTGACCAACAAAGACAAGCCCACGGTACTGCTTTACGCCCACCACGACGTGCAGCCCCCCATGCGGGAGGAACTGTGGAATACGCCGCCCTTCGAGCCCGCCCTGAAGGGGGACAGGCTCTATGGCCGGGGAACCGCCGACGACAAGGCGGGAATCATCACCCACTTGGCGGCTCTGGAACAGGTCCGCAAGGCCTTGGGCAACGACGGGCCCAACCTGAAGTTTATCATCGAAGGCGAAGAGGAATCTGGCAGCGAGGGCTTTGCAGACATCGTCAAGACCCATGCCGAAATGTTGAATTGCGATGCCGTCATCGTGGCGGACTTGGGGAACTTTGCCAAGGGCACCCCCTCCATCACCACCACCCTCAGGGGCATG
>Ga0265298_10001718_pt1 | contig 32145 bp, 65 predicted proteins | sample AusTroGonzalo_MG_3_FD_193486 | JGI IMG/M metagenome (GOLD analysis project Ga0265298, IMG submission 193486) | Bovine rumen microbial communities from tropical cattle in Woodstock, Queensland, Australia - Gonzalo_01 | ecosystem: Host-associated > Mammals > Digestive system > Stomach > Rumen ... | reverse complement strand
CCGCAGCTTCCATTCCACGACCTGTGTTCACCAATTCATTGGCTGTCAAAGCATAAGATGCTCCACCCGTAAATGGTGCAGCAATAACGCCTGCCAATGTCTTTGGGTTTTTGTATGTTTTTGGATTAGTAACAGCTTTTGTAACGCCTTTTACCGCTTTGCTAATACTTTTACCGAGCCCCATTTTCTGTCCTTTCAGTTTTACTTTGTTGTTTTGATTAACTTCTTGAAATTTGTAATACTTTTTTCTGCGTTTTGTACTTCAATGAGTTCCTTTAGAGATACTAAATTAACTTGTGCTTGGTTTTCTAGTGTTTCGCCAATTCTTTCTTCGGCCTTTTCCTTTTCTATTCTTTTTCGGTTAAGGCTATTTAGCATTTTTGAAACAGATTTATCCATTGATTTCATAGTGTTATCCCAAAGACCCAATTTCTGACGTTTCTACAAGAGAGCGAATCCCCCGTTGTTGTTTTGCTCTAAACTTTCTTGATTGTTCTTGAGCAATTTGTTCGGCTTCTTGGCGAGCACTTTCTTTTTCTTTTTCCATCTCAGCTTGTTGTTGGGCTGCTGCGGCTTCGGCTCGCTTGGATGCTTGCTGTCCTGTGATTTGTCTTGTATATCCACCCATTTTTTAGCACCTTTCTTTAATAGATACTTGTATAATTGCCACGGTGTTTGTGCTTTTGTTCTTAGGTTTCCAACAGCTTTGCAAAAGTTTACACAAGTCGGGGCCCAATACCAAATGCCAAACTTTTTTTTGGTCGGTTTATTACCTTCCATTATTAGTATAGAACAATTATTTATCTTTGTAAAGTAAAAAAAATCATCCTTTAATAAAAGGTTAGGATAAAACCCCTGAAAACTATCTTCTAGCACGAAAAATACGTCATCATAATTAATTGCAACAAATACGTGTCTAAAGCCTTCTTTGAAAATCCTAAGCCAGTTTCTTTTTCCATTACAAAAGCAATAATATACTTTCATTAAAACACCTTCCATTTGCTATGCATCTTAAATGTTTTCAATGGTTTGCTATTTTGTCCACGAACAACTTTATATTCGCCACCCCCCATCATCATATACTGCAAAGCATCGTGTGGGTGTGAGTATTGATTCTTATCTGGTTCCATAGCAAGCTTTGCTTCCCCAGAATAAGATACTATTTTATATTTATAGCCTCCATTAAATCCTTTTCTAAGCACATTACACGACTTATCAAGGTTAAATGCTGGCTTCCCATCTACTAATCTCTTTAATGGCTCCCTTACACTCTCTAATCTTGGCACAATATTGTTTGTTGGTGCTGGCCTTGCAAACAAACCTTCTGATTTTAGTATCTGGAACGAGGTATCAGCATCACTATCTTTTCTAAAAGCACCACTTGGGTCACCATAAATGTAAATATCGTTCTTTGGACAGAACTCTAGTATGGTTGCTTTCAATAATTTTGCGAATTGTCGCACCGACATATCGTCTGTTATGAGTTCTTTTAGCACATTCCACGACAATCTTTTATCCCTTTGCCCAAAAATAGCGCACGGAGTTAGTCCAAAGTCCAATCCAATGTACACGGGAAGGTATGGATTAAGGTCTATATGGTCTTTAACGTGTAAATTATCGTTCCATTCGTGTACATATACAGGTTGTCCATCTTGAATAAACCCATAATGTCCGTGAACATATACATTAATCCACTCTTTATCCTTGCCAGAGGCAATTCTTTCATAATATCCACGTGGTAAGTTCTCAATATTCTCTGCTTCTGGTGATAATCCACTTGGTTGTTGCCAAAATTCCCATCTCATATTCTCTGGGAATTGTTCTTTTGGAACCAAAACCCCAAATTCATTCCTTGTCCATTCATCTTCTTCGGCACATTTATACCACCAATGTGTATCATCGGGTGGGTTTGTATCCATAATAACGCCATACCAACTTGGAAACTTCTCAGCAGGAACATCATCTGGCTTATCTTTTTTACTTGGATAACGACCGACACGCATTGTACCAGCATCAATAATTTCTTTTAAGATTTCTCTGGCTTCGTTGTACCAAATCCCTGTACATTCCAAAGACAACAGCTTTTTAACATCTTCTGGCCTATCCAAAGCCAAAAAAATCACTTCTAATTCCACATCATTAAACTTTATTTGGTGATTTATGGGTGGTTTTAGGTTCATTTTTCCAAAAACGTGCTCTGGAAACCACGATAACCACGTCTTAATAGTTGTTGTTTCCAACTGTGGCGTTGTATTACGGACAATCAACCATCTAGAACGCCTTATTCCATCCTTACAAGGTGTGGCAGATATGGCTTTATTAAAGATTTCCATACAGCACATAACGGATTTTCCACTACCAACGGGCCCCATAACCCCACGAACAAACGCTTTGCTTGCGTGGAACAGCTTTCCAATGCGACTTGCATTATAATCTAGTGAATATCCACTATTTGGTGTGGCCATTTTGTTCTTCTTTCATTAATTCATCCCAAGGAACATACTTAAATTCTTTTTCAACAAACTTTGGAAGCCCAAATTCAAGCACACACATCTTAAGTTTAATAATTTTATTCTTTTTTTTATTCTGCGTGGCCATCTATTACAACCCCCTTATCTTTATCGGCTATATTTAAGTTAATAACAACGTTAGGTGTTTGTTTATTTTCCTTACCAAACAGGCCAGCAGCCCTTAGATAGTCGCCACTTGCCTTGGATAATGCGTTGGCCATCCTAGCTTTATCGCCAGGGTCCATCTTATCATAGTCTTGTTCAAACTTTTCCATTAAAGAAATATGTTTAGCAGCGGCTTGTTCTTGAGTCATCCTCAATGCTTTGAACCTAGCATCATAAATTGCCTTACATTCAACCTTAATTGCTTCAATTTCAAGCAATCTTTTGGCTGCTTGTTCAGGTTCCTTATAGCCAACTTCTTGGCAAGCACGTACAGGATTCAAGTCCTTAGCAAATTCTTCTAAGAACTTAAGCTCTTTTGGATTGAATAGATAGAAATCACCAACAAAATCCACCCCATTTTCAACGGAACTGCCTATTTCATAGACAACTTGGACTTCATTCTTTAGATTTTCTACTACGTCCTTTTCCTTTTTTACCATTCAGTTCTTCCTTTGGTTGTTCTGTTTCCAGAGCCGCAGGCGCGACCTCAACTTTTTTTTCAGCAACGGGCTTTTTCTCCGCAATTTTTTCTTCTTTTTGTGGTTCTGGCTTATAAGCACCAACAGCATCACGGAACATTTGTTCAACTAAGACACCATCAGGGCCAATTAATCCCTTATAAACAAAAATTCTACCACTATGTACTTCTTTTATAGATATAAACTCACCTGTTTCTTGTATCCAATCTACATAAAAGTCTAGTCCTAACAGGTTGATTCTTTTGAACATTCTTGTAATCATAAAAAAATCTCCTTTTTTGCTTGACAGGGTAGCTAAAAGGTGCTACCCTATCATTAACACCAAACAACTATATTGTAAGTTGATTTTGTGAGAATGTCAAGAACATTTTGAAAATGTGGGAAAAGGTAGTACCACTTCTTACTCCAGTTTGGTGCATCACAAAGAATCCTGATGAATGTCTTAGCACATTCATATTTGCTAGGTAGATAGTATTGCTTAGCAAATAAGTGTGGACCTCCACGACCGCCAGTGTATCCCCCAAAGATACAATTTCCAGTAGAGAACAATGTTACAGGCTGACCAGACATCTAATCCAAAAGATTATATCTACTATACTATTAACACAAATTTCCTATAAGGGATTTCTTTACCCAAAAACAGCTCCGTCTGTTTGCTGGGAAGCCCCCTGATGAGCCGAATTTTCTAGAGGGATTAGATAACGCTAATGAAAGGGGCGGATTTCGGGGGGTGGGTTGAACAAAAAAAGCCCCCTTTAATCGTGAAAAAAACGCCCTGCCCCGATTGAGTAAGGGCACACGATAAAAAAGGGCTATAACAGGAAAAGAAAAAGAAACGAAAAAGAGATAATAAACCACTAAAAAAAGATTGTTAAAAGTTAAAAGTTGGGAGTTCAAAACAATGGGGAAAAAGTCTAGCCATCATCCAAAAAACTACTTGATAATGTTCAGCAAGGGAAATACCACAACCAAAAAGTGTATTGTAAATGCCAGCGACAACCAGCACGCCATCAAAATTGCGGTGTGTCGGCTGTGCCGTATGTATCCGCAAGAAGATATTACGCGCGTGCGCGTAGCGGGTGTGTATGATGCACAAAAAAAGACCATAAAAAAACGAATCGGCGAATAGTGATTTTTTGTTTATTTTTCAATAGGTTGTCAATTTTGGATTTTCGTTTTTTGCGATTCGTTCAAAAAGTGGCTAGTTTTTGGCCGTTTTTGATTAGATTTTCTTTTCTTGCAGTGGCTGATATTAAAAAAAATCATAAAATAAGTTATTGAAAAATAAGGAAATAATTTTTTTTATTTTTTTTCTTGACATATGTGCTTTTTTCGGCTATAATGAGAGGCGTTGAAAGGTTGGGGCTTGTATGGGTGAGCCAACGAAAGCAAAAACCCACGCCACCAGCACAAAAAACCGCCTAGCACCGCGAAAAAAGTGTATCAGTCGCCGTCTGTAAAGGGCAAAAGAACAAAAAGAAAAAGAACGGAAAACGAAAGGAAAAAAATGTTTTACGATTTAACACCAGCGGCAACGCAAAAAGAAAAAAGTTTTTACGGCAAAGCCAAAGTTGAAATTGACGGCGACAAAAAAACACTATATTCATACAACACGAAAATTGCCACAATGAAAGGGGCGGAAATCTTGCGCCACTGGAACGGATGGACAAAAACAACAGGGCGCCACATTTTCGCTTTTTGCGGTATGAAAAAGGCCGATTTTGAAAAATTGCCGTTGGCCGATTAGTGAAAGGGGCGGAAAATGAAAAAAGTTGTATCTTTCCAAATGAAAAAAGAACTTTCCAACAGCGTTGGCGACTTGTGGCGGGGTGTTGGCTTTATCGGGGGCGATTGCTTTCTTGCGGATGGCGTTTTTAACGGCTACACAAAAAAACAGATTGCCGACATATTAAAAGCCAAAATACGCCAAAAAGCGTTGGCACAATAACAACAAAAGAACGGGGCGGAACTCCCGCCCCACAATGAAAAGAAAGGAAACAAAAAAAATGACAAAGATTTTGAAAGTTGAAAAAAGAGGTTGTGATTTTTGGGAAAATAGTTTTGAGGCAAAAAATAGTGATATGGGAAACTTTCGCTTTTTCTGTTATATCTCAAAGAACAAGAAAAAAATGCTTGAAATATGCCCGCACTCTTGGAAAAAAAGCAAATACTCAAAGTTTTATATTATGAAAACACACATATCAATGTCTTTTTATGATAAAAAGGGGTATTGTTGGGGCGATAGTAAAAACAGCGGCTTTTGTGTGTCGGGAAATTGGGCGGATGTTTTGCAATATATCAACGCCCACTTGGGCACCCACTTTGAAAAAGTAAAGATTTGCGAAAGATTGGACTAATGAAAGGGGGCGAAAATGACTATTTTTGAACGCTTGCGGAAATTAGACCAACAATACAATGAAAAGGCAAAAGCAATTATGCAAAACCAACAAGACGGCTTTATTACTTGGCAAGAAATGGGAACAATGCTTTTTTGCTTGGACAATGAAAGAACAAACAAATTGTTAAAATTACAAGAAAAAATTGTTATGGAGGCGAAACAATGAAAAGACTTGTTTTGAACTTGGCTACAATCTTATTTTTTGGCGGTGCAATTGCTATGCTTGGCGTATCACTTTACACCTTGCCAGACAAATTGGAACAATACGAAACAGAGGACTATTGGCGCATATGCGAACAATACCCCGAGGCGAAATGCGGACAATGAAAGGAGCGGAAAATGTTTTTTAACTATGTATATTCAATAAATCTTGTAAATAGAAACGGGCAAACACTAAAAAGACTTTTTTGCATCCCAAACGGGCTTGAAAACTTTAAGCCAGCGACCGACCACAAACAAAATTGCTTGTTCTTGACACTATGGGCAAGCGACAGAAAAAAAGAACTTTTGCGATTGCTTGGAAAAAATAAAGGCGTTTTCAATTTGGGTTGTTGGAGCACCGAAACTGGAAATCTTTTGTGTGGTAGCGACTATATTGCTATAAAATGAAAGGGGGAAACTTTCCCCCACCACTTGAAAGCCCGAGAGATTGGACTTTCTAGCGGTGCAAAGCCGAAACCGAAGGGCAAGCGGTTGAAACTTGCCAAAGAAAAAAAAGAAAGAAAGGAAAAAGACTATGGAAAATGAAATGGAAAAAATAGAGGGGTTGCAAAGACTTGTTGAGTTTTGGACGGCACTAGCAGACAAAAGAAAAATGCAACTTGAATTAGCAAGACAAACGCTTGAAAAAATAGCGAATTACAGCGAACACGCCGAAAATGATTGTTGCGGTGGGCTTGCGGAATATACTCTTGGCGAAATGAAAGAACTTGAAAAATGGGAAACATTTTTTGAAAAAAGAAAGGGGGTATAATATGACAACAGAAACACAAAAAGAAAGTAGTTTGTATAACGAATTGAAACGCTTGCGCAAAATCATAAACAATGAGGGGGCTTTATCTTGGGGCGATATTGCTTTTTTGAACAGCCACCAAACAGAAATAAAAGAGTATTTTCCAAATGAACTATTGCTATGGCAATGGGCTGGAATTGACGAAACAGAAAGAAAGGAGGCATAAAATGGGGCGTTATTATGATGGCGATATTGAAGGAAAGTTTTGGTTTGCTATTCAAGATAGCAATGCAGCCGATAGGTTTGGCGTTGAGGGATGCGAGCCGAATTACTTGAACTATTATTTTGACAAGTCAAATCTTGACGATATTCAAAATGAAATTGCCCAAATCAAGAAAAATCTACGGGGCTACAAGACTAAAATTGACAAGTTTTTTGGCAATGGTAGGGCATATACACACGAACAATTAGCCGAGTTTTTGGGCGTTGATTTAGAAAGGTGCAGATACCTATTGAGCGAGTATGCCGATTTAGGTCTTGGGCAAAAGATTTTGAATTGTGTTAAACAAAATGGCTATTGCGAGTTTAGAGCCGAGTTATAATGAAAGGGGTTAAAAATGAACAAAATTACATACGGACTTTTGGAAAAGGTTTTTAGGACAATATCATACTTGGAAAGTTTGGAACAATTTAATAGTTTTGACCAGTTAAAAGGTTGTGTTGATACAATTTACTATCAAGATGACGATTGTTGCGACTTTTATTGTGATGCCCCCGAAGGCGTGTTTGTTATTGAGGGTAGTTTTGTAAAAGACAAAGAAACGGACAAGATTAAATTGGTAAAAAACTTTTCTGTTCTAAACAGCGATGGAAAAACAATACTGGAAATTGAATAATGAAAGGAGCATAAAATGAACTACAACGAAATGAAAAGAATTGTTGAAACGATAGACGAATTAAAGGACTTGTCTTTTAATACGCTTGACGAGGCAAAAGAGTGGGCAAAATTAAAGTGTTCTAACACAATGCACACAGACGAGCCCGATTATTTTGACTTTGATTATAAAATGCTAACAGGAACATTTTATCAAAGGGATGATGGGCAAATTGAATTATGTGAAAACTTGACCATCTATGATGAACACGGCGAGCCACAATATGACATTGAATTGTAAAGAAAGGAGCATAATATGAGCAACATTTTAACACCAAACGACTTGGCAGAAAAAATCCTAGACGAATATCACGACGATTTTGTATATGAAACAGCAACAAACTTGTTGTATGCCTTACAACAAAAGCACTATTGTATTTGGCAAACATATACGAAAGACGATATTAAACTGAACACTGGCAAAAGACCTTCCAATGAAAAAATGGACGATTTACAAGACCGCTTGGAAAACACTTTTGCCAACGATTATTTAACAGATTAAAGAAAGGAGCAAGAAATGGAAAATATATTTATTATTTGTTGGAAAGGTCGCGACCACGATACTGGTATTTGGGATGTTTATCCTTGTTTTGATATTGGCTTTTATGAAAGTTATGAAACCGCACAAAACAAGGCAGACGAGTTGAACAAGACAGAGCCACAGGACTATGATGAGGAAGCGGATGATTTCCCCACATATATTGTGCAGGTTGTAGATAACGCAGAATAAGAAAGGAAAGAAAAATGAAAGTTTATAAAATTATCTATCTTGACGGGGAAATTGGCCCGTTTGATGTTTTTGACCTTATTGACCTAGTGCCAAAGGAAAAACTTGTTGTGTTTGTGCAAGATATGATTGAAAACGGCAGAATATGTGATGAAAGCATTGAAATCTTTAAGGAAAAACACCCACTTGGTGTCCAAACAGAACAAGATGCAATTGAATTATTAGTCCTTGACGGCTACACATTGGGTCATCAGGAATTATGAAAGGAGCAGAAACTATGAAAAAGCAAAAAATTAAAATCACTTGTTATGGACAAACACAAGAGTTTGACACAAACAAAAAGGCGATGGATTACTTTTTTGATTGCTTTAATTGTTGCGACCCAGCAAGTAGCGAGGCACAAAGATATATGTATATTATATCACAAATTAGAGCAGGCAAAAAAGAAATTACAGACGGATGGAATTAAAGAAAGGAGTAGAAAATGACAACGGATGAAATCATTACACACATAACCGCAAGACATTTCAAGAAACTTGAAAGCAAATTGCTTGAATTGAACTTGCCCCAGTTGGCTTATATTGCCATCAGTAAAGAGTTTAGATTTTTGGAAGAGGACTTGAAAAAGGGTTTAACCTATCAAGAAAAAGACCTTGACAATTTTCTAAAAAGTTGATACACATACAATGAAGGGAGGCAAAAATGTATATCGTAATCAAAGACGGACAACCAGTAAGTTGGGAGAAGTTTCACAGCGTATATGAGGCAAGAATATGGTGCTTGCACAATGGACTTGCTTGGCTGAAAACTATAAACAAAGAGGGCGACCAAAAGATTATGCTCTATACTGGTATTTATATTGAAAAATTATCTTGACAAAGGAGTAAAAATGTGCAAGAGTGGAATTGTTGGAACGAGCCAACAAAGGAGCAACGAAATGAAAGACGAAATAAACTATCAGTTTTCAAAACACTATGGCAGACTTATTGAGGACTTGAAACAAATCAAGGGCTTTACGCCTGTTATGGAAAAGGTTATTTCAATAAACATTTCAAAACTCCACGATGACATAAACGAACTAACGAAAGGAACGAAATATGCAATACAAGAACAGCCAAAAAATCATAATTGACAAACGAAAGTTGGACATCATCCTGCGGTTTGGTAATTATGACAAACAATTACTAGAACTTATCAAGACAGGAACTTTCACAAAGACGGGGGATGACCTCGTTGATGACACACTTGATTGCTTGATTGATATAAAATCTTTTGAGAATTGGGGCGGTCATAGAGAGGGTGCTGGTAGAAAGCCAAATAATCATCTTGAAAATCAAGTTGATAATCAAGTTGAAAATCAAGATGCTATTCAAGTTGTAGATAAAGATATAGATAGAGATAGAGATAATACTACTGGTAAATTAAATAATAATATAAATATAAATAATATAATTAAAAAAGTTGGTAGTAAGATTAGAACAAATCAAGTTGTCATTGACAAGAACTTTTCTGCTAGCCAATGCGAAGCGTTGAAAGTGTATGTTCAAGAAATGCCAGAGGATGTTATTCACTCTGTGGAACAATGGCTTATCAAATCAAAGCTAGGTCAAGCAGTAGATTATTCTTTTATTGCCAAGCAATTCATAAACTTTGCCAAAAGGCAGGGCAGACCATTTTTTAAGGAAGGGGCTTAAAATGAAAGTAGGACAAACAGTATTTTATGTGGAAAACCACGAGGTTCGTATTGGAACTATGGTGTATAACAACAATAGCGTGATAACAATTAGAAAGCCAACAGGCAGGATGACAAAGAAAAAAATGAGCGTTGTCGCCGATTGTTTGAGTGCTGAACTGATAGATTATAGGAGGACAAAATGCAAATAGAGTTTATTCTACATTGTGAACCACCAAAACATACCGCACAGGGTAGCAGTATGATTTTGAAAAGCAAAAAGACAGGAAAATACTTCATTGGCAAGAAAGCCAATTCAAAGGCAACACAAACGAAACAAGAGCTGTTGGCTATGTTGTATCAACACGCACCACAAACCCCCTTGCAAGGCGCATTAAAACTTGAAATAAGATGGGTTTATTCGTGGAGGAAAAGCGAAACAAAGAAAAATAGAGCAAGAGGCGAAATGTGGTGTCAAACAAAAAGCGATTGCGACAACCTGTGTAAAATGTTTAACGATTGTTTAACTAGACTTGCCTTCTGGAACGATGATGCACAGGTCGCATCACTTCACTTTGAAAAACTTTACTCTGACCAACCAAGAATTGAAGTTAAGATTACAGAATTGGAGGTATAAATGAGCAACGAATACTTTTATAATCGTAAATATGCTACGCTTATTTCAAAGAACGGAGAGAGAATATTCATTGACAACGATGATTTGCCAAAGATACTTGAACATACTTGGTGCGTTTCAAAGACAGGATACGCCGTTTCAAGAATAAATAATAAACTGGTAAAAATGCACAGGTTTATTTTGTCTGTGGGCGACCCAAAGGTAATCACTGACCACAAGAACAGAAACAAACTAGACAATAGAAAAGACAATTTAAGGTTTTGCACACAACACCAAAACACAATGAATTGTAGCAATACAAAAAACAGGGATTTGCCAATAGGCGTGTCAAGATTTAATAATAAATACAGAGCAAGAATAATGCTGAACAGGAAAGAATATTCTCTTGGTCATTATAACACAGTTGAGGAGGCGGTGGCTGCTAGAAGAGCGGGAGAAAAATTGTTTTTTGGTGGTTTTAGAGGTTAACAAATGGTTAATGAAAGGAGAAAAAGATAAAAAAAATTAAAAATTATTATTTTTTTACTTGACATATAATAAAAAATGTAGTATATTAGTAGTGTAAAAACAAAAAAGGAGTGTAAAATGAATAAAACTTTAACAGAATATGTGGATGAAATCTTAAAAAGATATTATCTTAAATACGATTGGGGTTTGCCAAGTGATGTTGACCCACACGATTGCTGTATGTCAGCAGGCGAGTTGGAACGGGCATCGTTTCGTGACCAGTTTGATATGAAAGAGTTTATGGAAATCATAGAGAACGATGTTGATTTTGAAAACTTGGTAAAAGATAGATTACAATTTGGCAACTATTAAGGAGGTATAAAATGAACTTATTACAAATGAACCAAAAAATGATTGACTTAGGCATTTCTTCTAGCTATTTAGCTGAATGCTGTGGCGTAGGCAAGTATTACTTGAACGAGTGTTTGAACGGAAGCAAGTCACACAAAATGACAGGCAAGCTGAAACAAAAGATAGAAGGTGTGTTTAGGTCTATTGAGATTAGCAAACACAAACAGGAAAGAGAACAGAAGCCAACAGAAACTTTTGCACCAGCCTTATCAAGCAATATGGACTATGAGAAAGGTATGTTGGAAGGCATTAAGATTGCAAGAAAGGCGATTGTAGATGCTATAAATAATAACGCTACAAACCAAAATAGTGAGGCGGTTATTTATGCAATAGCATCTTCAACAATGTTTGAACTTTCTGCGGTAACAGAAAGAATTATTGAAAAGTTATTTGGAACAAACACGGAGGAATAATATGAGAAAATTAAAGGCGGATGAAATTGAGGTTAAGGTAAAGCAAATCATCAAGACAGAAAAGTGGAGCGGTGTTGTTGCTTTATTATACAAGACAGCCCGTGTAGATATGGACATCCTAGACGAAACCTATGGTGCTATGAACTGGCAATGCGATTATAAGGTTGTCAAAGACAATATGTATTGTGGCATTGCTGTTCGTGACGAAAAAGATAACTGGGTTTGGAAATGGGATTGCGGTATTGAAAGCAAATCCGATGGCGATGGCAACGAGAAAAAGGGCGAAGCATCAGATGCCTTCAAGCGTGCAGGCTTTAAGTGGGGTATCGGTCGTGAGTTATACACAGCCCCTACAATCCTTATTCCTGCCGAGGTTGTTGAAAAGGATGGCAAAAAGTTTTTGAAAGATAAGAACGAACGCTATTCTGTTCAAACGATTGAGTATGACAAAGACGGAAACATATCTTCATTAGTCATTGTTGATAGAAAAGGTAATTTTGTTTTTGTTTGGAAAAAACCTGCACAAAAGAAAGGAGAATAAAATATGGACATAAAATATCTCAAAACAGCAAAAGATATCTTGAAATTAAAAAACACAAATAAAAAAATATACTCTCGGTTTTATAGGATTGATGAAGGAGAATATATGCAATTTATTGATGGCGTTTTATGTGGGTTTTCAAAAGATGGTGATGCTAGAGTAAATATATCTGTAGATATTGACGAAGACCCATATATTGTAAAGTCAAAGTGGATTTTGAAAGGAGAATAAAATGGTAGAGAAAAAAGATGGTGGCATTTCATTGTTTGTCAATGACAAAGGTGGAAACGACAAACGCCCAGACTATAAGGGAACAGCTTTAATCGGTGGCATTGAGTATGAGGTTGCTCTTTGGAACAGAGTATCCCAGAAAGGAACAGCATACTTATCTGGCTCAATGAAAGTGGCTGAAAACAAACCTAAAGTTGAACCAAAGGATGTTCCAGTAAGCGACCCGCTTGATGACGACATCCCGTTATAAGAGTTGCAGGGCAAAGTTCAAGGTGTCTTATATGCCCGCTGCATCCCCCTTTTAACAAAGACACCACCATATAAAAAGGAGGTTACTATGGAATTAAAATCACAAAGAACAACAGTATTAAACTATCTGCGGAAAAATAAAAAGGGTGTGACAAGTATGAAAGCATTTTGGAAGTGGCACATCACAAGACTTAGTGCGGTCATATTTGACTTACGCAAGAAAGGGTTTGATATTATCACAATTAGAGAGCCAAACACATTTAGCAAAGGTACTCACGCTAGATATGTGTTGGTAGAAAAAGAACCAATAGGAGTATAAAATGGATGCTTTTGATAAACTTGTAGAGAAAAGAAAGCAACTTGGTATGACTAGAAAACTTATGAGCATCGCAACTGGGTATTCTGTTGTGTGGTTAGCACAAGTGGAAAAACACGGCGAGCGTAGGATTAGCCAAAAGTTCCTAGATAAATATCAAGAAGCATTAAACAATTATGAAAAGTTAATAAATGGTTAATAATATGGGGTAGGCAACAACTTATATTCCTGTGTCTATTTACTCTATGCGAATTGGTCGCAACCTACCCCGCCACAAAAGGAGTGTTAAAATGAAAGAAGCATTATGTTATATTGTATTATCGTTTGCAATCGTGTTAGGATTGTTGTTTGGAATTGACAGAGAGATTACTCGTAGGGATTATCTAGCAAGAACAGAGATGACCGAAGAAATCACAGGTTGTATCTTTGACACGAATTGTCGCCACTACAACAAACTACTGAACAGAACAGAGTATAACAAAGAAAACTGGGATATGGAGGAATAAAATGGGCGAAAAGTATTTAACTCTAAAAAGAGATAGACAAACCAAAAAACTTATAGGTTTTTTATGGCAAGGAGATACAGATAAAAATCCTAAAACACAAATTGAAGAACTTATTGTTCAATGGAATAAAAGTCCAGAAAAAACATTTGATTGGGAATTATGTGAGGATAAAGATATCTGTGATTTACTTAAAGATATGCCTAAACAGAGAACGATTGAGGACATTTATTATATGTTAGAGGAACTTGATGGTAATTTAACAAGCGTTCAAAATGATTTATATGATATTCAAAGAACAGTAAAAGAATTAAAGGATATGGAGGAATAATATGAGTGATGAGATTGTTTATGATATCAACGATGCTTATGAAGCGATAAGTGCTTTGAAAAGAGAATATCGTAAAAGACATCCTGCCACAGAATACTGGACAATGGCTGATGGTAACAAAATAAAACTTACAGATATGAGTGATAAGCATATCTTGAATGCCATTAAAGTCCTTAAAAAGAATATAGAGTATAAAGAAGAATTAGATATATTTGGTTATCCAGAAGATTTAGATTAGTAAAGGAGGAATAATGATAACTTTTATAAAAATAGTGATGGGTCTTTGGACTGCTGGAATTGTTATTGCACTCATTAGCCAATGTTATGTTTCGGCAATACTTTGTTTTGTGTTTTTATTACAAGCCATATCTGAATTGCATTATCAAAAAGAATATAACGAGATAATGGCAAGCATTGAAGTCCAACAAAAATACATAGACAAATGTTCAGAGATAATAAGGAGGAAGAATGAAAACAATAACAATATCTTATGATGATGAAATGCAAAAAGCTAGTGTTGTTGAGAATGATGTTGAGCCATTATTTACAACTTTTTGTTGGGATGAAAACTATAATATAATTCAAGAACAACCAGATACAGATAGTGAAGATTTTAATGATAATGCACGCTGGCTGATTAAAACTTTGTTGTGCATACTAAAACTAGAAAAGGAAGATGAATGGTGTCATTGCGATTGGTCTGCTGATAATGACCATTTCCCAGAAACTGGCAAATACAAGTTTAATGTTTCAATAAAGAAAGTAAAGGAGGAAGAATGACAAAGACACTAACTAAACAATGGAAAGATGGGGAACTTGAAGACGATGTGTATTATGTAAAGTTTTATACAACAAATCCGCCACATATTATGGAAGTTGGAACGGAATATCTTGAAACTTTAAGTAAGTTTAATGGAACAGATAGAGCAGAAGTCCTAGCACCTGTTCCTAGTTATGAGGAGTGGAAACGCTTGCAGGAACAACTCAAAGAAGCACAACACACAATTTATTGTATTGCTAATACAGATGGCTCTGATTGTAAGACGATATTGGAAACAATAATTAGAGATGCCAATTTATATCTTGATAAGTGGGGTGTGAAATGAAAGACTTGATTGAAATAACTTTTATTTGGTTAACGCACGTTTTATGGTTGCTTGTATTGTTTGCAATTACATCAATAGGGCTTGGGATATTAAAGGGTCTTGGGTTAAGTTATGAAAACTCAATATGCTGTATTTATGGATATATTTTAGGGCTTGTGTGCAACAGAGTAATAAATAGAAATAGGATGTGAAATGATTGATATGATTGTTGAGTTTTTAGATGCTTTGTTTCTTAGATACGCTTGGAGTACAACTTATCTAAGAATTAGTGGTATTTTATTGGTAGCCAGTATTGTAACTGCTTTTTACAATATAGATGTTGCTAAGTTTCTTGCTGTTTTGTGCGTGTTTTTTAGGTACGGAGAAGATTAAATGACAATAGAAGAATATATGGATATCCTAGAAGATATTGCTAGGGAGAATAACCTTGAACTTACTGATAATGCTCAAAAGATTTCCACATTTAGATATAGGCATAACCTACCAATAACGGTATGCCCGCGTGAGCAAGATGCAAAGGACAGGGGTTGCATAGGTTCTAAGTGTTGGGATGAGATAAATCGTGACGGGATTTGTCTTTGCCATTGTTTCAAAAAACATATTGACACGAACTAAATATAGTGATACACTATTATTGTTATGGGTTGTATTTACGATTACGTTTATTCATTTGAGTAATCTCCTTGAAGACAAAATACACTCCGCCCCCATAACAGCCCCAGCTCCTTTCGTGCTGGGGTTTCTTCTTGACTTATTAAAAATATCGTGGTAAACTATAATCCTTCTTGGTGTGAAAAGCCCCACAATAACGTGGGGTTTTTCTATCTATGCATACCGCCCATCATACCAGCAACTTGCATACGCCACCGCTCACAGCGTTTCTTAAACTCTGGGTCTTTGCTAAACTTTGCCCACTTTCCGTATTTGATAAACTGCCTAGCAAGGTGCATTTGTGCTGTTTCGTTGTCAATACCACGCTGGTCTATTCTTGCCAACTGCTCGTCCATTCCAGGAATGTTATCTTGAATGTATTGTGTCATATTACCAATAAAACTCCTGTTAATAATCCTGCCATAATCTCGGCTAATTCTGTGGCAAACAAATGGTGCAACTTGACTTTATCATACAGCGACCAACACACAGCATAAGCCATCGTTGTTGCCATACCACACCAACACACATACGGGTTTAATAATATGATTCCCATTAAGCAAGCAGGCAAGCCATACCTAAACAACATCCACAGAAAGTCATATCCGAAAAAATACCAGCTTTCTTTTGGAACCAAGAACTTGCACCATTTATCCCAAAATACTTTCTCATATCGTTTGATTGTCTTTTCATCTGGATAGCCACCCCTAGACATATCATACGCTGGCCCGTGTCCTAATGCCCAATATAATCCCTGCAAAACGCCGCCTAAAAGCAAACATTGTGCCCAATGGTACCCAAGCCCAAAGCACACACCAAAAGCCGCCACAAAGCCTATTGCGTGAAGAACAAACCTATTCCGTAATACAGGAATGTTCCAACAATCGCAACCAAACGCTCTACGCCATACCCCCAAGAATAAGGGATATAAGCACATAATCATAATACGTAGCATTATTTTTTCTTCGCATATTTTTCTAACTTAGCTTTATTCTCGGCTGTATTAACAACGGACAACCAATCTGCTGCTTTCACAACCTTACCAACAACAGAATCATCCTTGACGGTTGGGGTGGCTTTAACAATACTCGTACATACTGTCACAGCAACACCAAGCCATTTGAAAATACCATCCCAGTTTTCTAAAATCCAATCAATCATAGTCTATCCTTTCATTATTTCGGCAAGTGTCTTTGCTCTTTGTTTTACTTGAGATGCCCATTTGCTATCCAGCATCTCTTTGGCTGCTATATCCCACTTGCCATTATGACAAGCAACCAACATCTTCTTGAATCCCTTAAACCTGTTTATACCCATATTATAAACCATCTCTACCAAGACATTCTTACGCTTTTCATCCATTTCTATTGTCCAAGGGAAAGCGTTTGCAAGTTCTATCCTTGCCTTTGTAATATCATTATTTAATAAAATCTCGGCTTCCTGTTCGCTTATGCCACAATCATCTAGGTTACGTCCATACCCAATACTCAATTTTCCAGCAGGGCATTTGTAAGGGAAAGTCCTAAAACCTTCGTGCTTTTTAATGCGCTCAACCAACACAGCATATTCTTCATCTGCTATGTCCTTCTTGCCCCCGCCTAACAATCTTTCAAATATGTTCATTTATTTACCTTTTTTGGGTAGTCTGTCAATAATAAGTTGTGTTAAGTTATCAATCTTATCTTCTAGCCTTATAAACTCTTCTCTTGATGCGTACTTTTCTGCCGCTTCTTTCTTAAAATCAGCCAAATCTCTTTTAACAGCAGAAACTTCTTTGAAAACAAATGCGACAAATGGTGCAACCACAGCACTCACAAATGCCATTATAGTTTCAAATGATACGTTCATCTTCATTGCCTTTCTCATTTTGCCCTCCCTTCAAGCCAAAGAGGACTACCACACCATATAAATATGATAGCCCCCTTTTATTATGTTGTCAACAAAAAAGTTAATACACTTCTTCTGACTTCTCAGAATAGTAGTGGTGCGCCTTAGCAATTCCTTTTTCTGTCATAGCCAAGTCTTTCATTATGTCGGCAAGTTCGCCCATTTCGCATAATGTCCACGCACTCTTTTCTCTAGCCATCTTCTCAATCTTGTCCATCATCATACGGACTCCAGAGTGAAAATCGTCATAGAGTTTTTTTCTTTCTTCCGTTGTCATTATTCACCTCCAGTTGTGCTAGCAGTAGCAGCCGCAGTAGAAGCTGGAACATCATCACAAACGTTTATCAACGTAACGTGGGAAGCGCCATCCACAGTAACATAACGACCTTTGTAAAGCGTTCTTGTTCTTAGTCTATCAGACGTTATAGGATAACCCCACCTGTCAATAATAGGAACAGCAGTACCATTGATTGTCACAGTATATTCTACTGGAACACCAGTAATAACACTATTTGGACAAATCGTAAGCACCAAACAAAACCTATCAAAGTTTCCTACGTTGTTTGGATTTGTTACTGTCAACAAGCCATCATTTTCAGCCATAGTATTTTCTCCTTGTTAAAGTTAAACTTATCACCTCTTCGGGAATATCACCTTACGGGAACATACTGCCATTCATCAAGTTAAGTATGTTCTTCTTGTCATACCCTCTTGATGCGGCGTAATTCAATAATGTTTCTTTTTGTTGCTCTGGAGTTTTACCAGCCATCATTTGATTAAACTGTTGCATTAGCGGATGGTTGCGAAACTGACCCTGCATTAGCATTTGTGCCATCGCTTGCATCATTTGTGGTGTTATTTGCATTTGTTGCTCCTTTCTCCAGTTTGTTTTCTAACTTATCTATCCTTTCCATTATCTTGGTAAAGTCATTCTTTTCTTGTGCGCCAGTACTTAATGAGTATGTGTTAAAATCTATTAAGCCAGCGTTGTTAATTTGTCGCAGATATATCTCATTCTTTTCTTTATTTATACCAACGTACATAACATTCAGCGTTGGCTGGATTTTTTCCATATCCTTTGGTGAGCTTACGAAATATATCTGCGCTTGCGTAGCACTCGTCTGCGCAAGATTCTGTATAGTTGACGGTTGATTAAACATCGTCTGATTAAAATTATATGGGTTGTAGTTATACATCCTTTCTCCTTTCTGCTTACCAGAGCGGGCTGTTTAGCGTTGATAGCCGCAACCCACTCTAGCGTTTTACAAAGAGCAAGCAGTTAAAACGCCCTTTGCTTGTATAATAGTCTAGCAAAAGGCAAATTAAATTGTTATGGTATAAATTATGGCTAAATTTTTATAAGTTTATCAATAACTTGTCTGTGAAGCCTGAACACATACCGCACATCTACATTCATATCAATTGCGATAGTTTCAAACTTCGTGCGTTCTAAATAACGTTTTGACATTACAAGTTTTTCACGATTGTTATCACAAACTTCATACATTAATTGGTCAAAAAAGAGCGGATATTTCTTTGCTATCCTTTTCAAATAGTGATGTGTAAGCCAAAAACGTATTGCACTATCCTTCATATTCATTGTCTGTCTGCTCTTTCAAGTAAGACATAGCATCTTTTAACGATTTGAAACGTTTTTGTTTTACTGGCCCGTGTGGTCGCTTAATAACCATAGACAGGTTGTTGTTTGCCCTTCCACCACCAGGTATATTCATCGTTATCTTTTGATGCATTTCCATTATTTATGTATCTCCTGATTATTATAGTAGTTTCCAGTCGCTGTTTGTTCCATAGTAACATTGTTTTCAAACGACTTTACAATAAATAGTCCAAATAGCGTGCTTAAAGCCAAAAAAGAAATTATAGCTTGTAAAGACAACCAAAAAATAAAGTTTGACTTATCTTCTTTGAACTTTTCTGTGGCATTCATTTTCTTTTACTCCGTCTTGCTTGTGATAAAGCAATAGCAACCGCCTGTTTCTTTGGGCGACCACTACTGCGTAACTCTCTGATGTTAGCAGAGATTACCTTTTGACTACTCCCCTTTTTCAGCGGCATCTTGTTTTTCTCCGTCATCAGCTTTAATTACGATTGGCTCTTCATCTTCTCCGTTCTGGATAATGACATCAACCTTACGCAAAAAGATTGCTGGCGTGCCTTCTTCTTCAACAATTTCTTCTACCATTTTATGCTCCTTTCTATGAATCAGTTACCCAAGTTAATGTTCCGCTAACGTGCTTCAACGTCTGTGTCTTTGTGGCATCATACCCAGTGACACTTGTTAAAGCAGTTGTAATGTGGTTTGCAGATAATCCAGATACTGGACTTATATCAAACTGTGTAACAGATGTTCCATTGTATGTATATTTCACAAGAATAACATCGTTCCAGTTATATATATTTGTTCCATCTGTGCTAAACTTAATCCTGTTTTCATCTGCTATGTAATAATACCGCCAAGCAGTTGGTAATGTAGAATCTGAACGAGTTTTTACCTCTCCACAATAATTTATCTTTAAGCTTCCTGGAACAGAAGTAAGCATACCTATTGCTCTTGTTCCAATGGCAGAAGGCGTACTCATTTCAACAATAGCCAACGCATTTGAACTTCGGTTTGTCGTGTTTGGTGTTCCATCGCTATTAATTCCATAGGCTTGTATAGATTTAACGCCAGGCAAAACAAATGCGTGATGACCGATATATCCTGCTCCGTTAAATACTTTATCTATGGATGTAATAACATTGTTGGTAATTGTAACAATACAGAATGGAAGTGCAACACCCCAATCATCATTCCATCCGCTTCCACCAGCAAGAGTGATTTTATTTGTGTCAGAAGCATAATATACCCTACCACGAATTGAAGAAGACCAAGCAGGTCTATTTGCTATTGGACCAGACAATATATTTGCTAGACTTGTCGGTCCTTGAATAGTACCAGTACTTCTACTTGAAAACATAGCATATTGTCCATCATCTTTTGTTGTGCTATTTGTATATGTTTTATCTTCTGTAAGTTGATATTGACTCCCATTTGGTAATGTAATAACAGAACCACTCTTTAACGTCAGCGTTCCACTAGATAATTCTAGTTTAATATCCTGTGGAATCTCTGTAATACAGTTGGTAGCAAAGTCATTAACAGCGTATCCTTTATCTATCTTGTTGGCAAGAGTAGAAGCCGCTTGTTGTGCATAGTATTTAGCAGAGTACTCACTACCATCTACTGTTGAGCCTGTTTTATTAGCCCAATCCTTAGCCAAAGCCGCATTGGCAGAAGCAGATGTAATGTCAGCCATATTGGTAGCACAATCATTTACGTCAGAGATGTTCGTAGCTACTGTACCTACATTAGCGATATTCGTTGCCACAGTACTAATATCCGTAGCATTTGAAACAGCTGCATTAATGTTTGTTTCATTATCTGCCACAGCATTTACATTTGTGATATTACTTGCTACCGACTCAATATCTGTTAAATCAGCCGCAACAGCATTGATATTCGTTGCATTTCCTGCCACAGCCGTCACATTTGAAATAGAGCCAGCAACAGTATTTACATTGGAAATAGAGCCAGAAACAGTACTTACATCCGAAATATCGCCAGCAACTGTGTCTATATTTGTCTTGTTATCGGCAACATCAATTACATTAGAAATATCTACAGCCACCGTATGTACACTATCAATATCATCGGCAACCAAGCCTACTCTACTAATATCTCCAGCAACCTTGTTAATGTTTGTCTTGTTTGAATTAACAGCTGTAACGTCAGAAGAAATGGCTGCAACCCCAGAAACATCGCTAGCAATACCAGCTACTGTATCAATGTTTGTTAAATCTCCAGCCACAGAATCTACATTTGTTAAGTCAGCAGCAACAGAGTTCACATTTGAGATACTAGCACCAACAGAATTAACATCACTAATACTGCCAGCTACTGTGTTGATATTCGTTGCATTAGCAGCCACAGAGTTCACATCTGTAATGTTGTCAGCCACGGTATCTACATTATCAATAGAAGAATACACACGTTCTACTTGTGCCAACACAACTTCTGGTGTAATATCACTTGTTGGTCCAACCTTTACTGCTCTGTCCAATGTTTCTTGTACTTGTTGAACAAACGCTGTTTGTCTATCAAATTCGTCATTGATGTTCTTTGGCCTAAAAGTACCGCCTTCTTGGAAGTCCGTAACCCGTTCAATAGGAACACTACGCAACAATGTAATCTTTACGCCATCAGCAGGGGCTGTATCAAACACAACAGCACCACCTTCTGTTTGACCTGCACCACTTACCGTATATCCAGTTGTAATAATGGCGTCACCCAAATAGACAACCATATCCGAATCATCAAATATAGCAAAAGAATACGGAAAAGATACCGTGCTTCCGTTTCCTGTGTATTGAACTTTGGGAGTTACATTGTTTATTTTAATGTGCGTATCTGTCATTTTCCTATTCTCCTATTACTATGTTAGCACGTTTGTTTTACTTTTGCAACCATTTTCTTATTCAACCCTCATAGTTGGAACATATTTTTTACTAATGCTCTTTATCCTATCCTTAAATTGTTCTTGTAAATCAGTATCTTTAAGATAGTAACGCTGTATTGCGGCCTCTCTATATTGATTAAATATCGTTTTTGCAATATCTTTTTGTAAATCTTTAGACAACCCCATAAACGTTTTCGTAGAACAAGTATCTTTCAATGCTTGTTTCACATTAAGTTCTCCCATCTCTTTTCTTATATTGTTTGCTTGAGTTGGAGTTAAATCAAGAGGTATTTTATCTCTTGTAATAGATTTCTTTGGCATTTCAAAACCGATGCCTAAATCAGCAAGATTTTCAAGCCATTTTTCTTCTTCAACTTTCTTTGTTTTTATACCTAATATCCCATAAAATGGACTTTTATCTAAAACTTGCTCACCAAACACATCATAAACATCGTTTGTTGGAACGCCAAATGTTTTTTTTACTTCATCACCTATTCCATCAAGCATTTGTTTAATTTGGTCTGGATTTGTAAACATAGGTGCAGCCTCACTAATTTCACGTGGAACAAATTTTAATGGCAGTTTTAATGCGCCCTCTCCAAATCTTGCTAAAATTTCATCTGGTTTGTTTCCCCTAAACAAAGATATACCATCAGCAAAATATCTTAATGCTACTTCATCCATTGCATCTGCAATAAACGCAGAAGCAATCACCGACATTTTATCCATAAATTTTTCATCTTCATAAAACTTCAAGCTGTTTTTATAGTCTTGAACAGCCGATAATAATTTTGCTGGATATTTCAAACACATAGATAAAGGACCAAGATAATCAAGAGAAATATATCTTTTTGTACCATCATCGTTTTCAAATACCATTGAGTTCGGCTGCCAACCTGCCGCTATTTGAGAATTTCTCACAGCTGGGTCTGTTGAATAATCACCAGTAATTCTTCCATCAATTGCTAGTGTATATCCATACGTTAAAAGTCCACCACCCATAACCATTTTCCCGATAGTTTCATCCATTTCTCTACCGCCCTTTTTCATAGCAGACCAAAAAGACCTTGAGAAAACACCAAGTGGCGTTAAATCGCCTATAAATCTATCCAAGAAAATCGTTGAGCTTGTTTTGAAAAATGGAATAAATGGTCTTGTAAACCACCAAGCATCCATCGTTTTTCCGATAACGTTTTCTGTTATATATCCACGACTTCCTCTGAAGGTTGCCTTTGCCGCACCTTCTCTCGCTTTTTTTGCAATAGACAACTCAACAAGGTTATCTGACATTATTTCGTCAGCAACACTAGCAAGATTTTTCTTTTGTGTTATATCAACACCCATAACTTTATCTAACGTATTATTATAGAGCTCTTTTATTTGCTTGCTTGTTAATTTCTTTTCTCTACCCATTCTTGCTGCATATTCATAAGCTCTGGCTCTGGCCTCGCCACGATAAAAAACAGATTCAAAAAAGTTATCTATCTTTTCAGAAACGCCAACACCACTTACTTGTATATATTTTTCAATTGCTCTAGATAGCGGTCCTCCGTGTTTGAATGTTTCACCAACCTCTTTTGGTAGGTTTGTCATAGCCTTTCTGCTGGCAGAATTTCTGTAAATGCTCCAAGGAGATTCACCAACATCTGCTTTTCGTATTACTTTGTCAAACATCCATTCAGCACTATCTTTAATAGCATCAAGATAACCACCCATTGTTGCAAAAGCTTCTTTTGCTTCTACACCAGAAACGGGAGAGCCATTTCTAAAGATTCCCCTTTTTAGTCCAGAAACAGCCGCCGAAAATGGTTTTGACACAATATTCTCAACGCCCATTTCTAAAGATGTAATAATGTTTCTTGATACTGTTCCAAAGTTTGACATTAATCCAGCTTGCTCTAGAGCAGTAACCTGAGCAAATGCATTCCTTGCTTTTTGTTCAAAACTTTTCTTAAATGCTTTTTCATCAATATACCCAAGCTTCATCAACTTGCTTCTTAGTTCTTCTACTGTTTTCGCTCCAGAAAAGATGTCAAAAAGCTTGTCTTGTGTTAATTCATCTGCATTGTCTATAATAGCATTTAACACATCTTTTATAGTTTTATGTGCTTCGTTTTGAGAGGCATACCCCAAGGCTTTTCCAGATTCATAAAGCATATCTTGAGTTGCACCAAAAGCATTTGCCGTTTCACCCAACGCTTTGAAAAACTCTTGATTTCTTTCTGCCTTAGAAATTTGTCCTTCTGCAAAGTCTTTTCCAGCCTGTTTCATTTTTACCAGGCCGCCTATAAAAACATCTTCTTCATTTTGCAACGCTGGCATAACTTTTTCTACTTGATTTTCAGCATCCTTTGCGAGTTTGTTTAATTGCTCTGTTGTTAGATTTTCAGCATCTCCCCATCCTAAATCGGTTATTCTTTTTGCCACGCTTCTTTTTGCTTGCTCAACAGAAATACGGTCTGGATTTCTTGGTATCTCTATGCCCAAATCCTTAACTTTTTTAACCTCTTTTACTTGTTGTTTTAATTCCTCAAAGTTCTTAGGGGCGATTCTTTCTCCACGCTCAACAGCATCAACAATTTGCTCTGCTGTTTCTGGAACCTCAGCAATTCTTTGAGCTCTTGTTAATTGCTTTATTTCTTCTCCAAACTGTTTTGATGTCCGTGCAAGTCTTGCAGATTTAATTACCGCCTTTCCATAATCTTTAATTCCTTTTAATGTTTTGAATATACCATTAACCGCACCAGCAGTAAACAACCCTTCTAAAGATTGTTTTAACATCCTGTCTGCAACATCATCATCTTCATCTATTGCCAACCAACTAGAAATTTCCTTAATATACTTATTATCAGAATGCTCATTAAGAATTGACGACAAATTCTCTTTATCTTGCCAGAACGCTGTGGCATCGCCAATCATACCATTTAATGCTGGCGCAAGTATTTTACCAACTTGTAATCCATCTTTTGATTTTGACCAAGCCTTTATTGTAAAATCGGTAATTGCACCTCCCTTTCCAGTAAGGCCAGCAACTTTTCCAACACCACCAGCAATAAAAGTAGATGTTCCAAATTTGGCCAACCCTTGGGCAATACCTTCACCAGTTGTCGTTGGAGCAACTTCTTCTGGCATCATTTGGTTAAATTCTTCTGAAGCATCTTTTTCAAAATCGCCCCAATCGCCTGTCATTATCTTAGATGTTGTCTTATATACAGGAATTGCAGCAAGTTCCACTAGCGAACGGATACCGCCATATACACCATCAGCAACAGCAAGACCTATTCCTTTAGATTTGGCATAATCTTGCATTGTTTTTCCATCCATAGATGTTCCAGTTCCCTGAATGGAGTCATTTTGTTCGCCAGCAAATAAATCAACATAAGGAACTCCGTTTTCAGATTCAAACTTTTCAATTTCTTCTAAATTAGACATCATACCCTCCTATTGATTTTTTACAGCCAAGTATAACGAATACAAGCTGCTTGCTGCGTTTCTATCATTTCCAGTCATATCTAATAGCAACTGCCTTAACTTTTTCATATCTAATTGCCCACCAACGCTTGCTTCCATAACAGCACTCTCTATTACAGAAATGCTATATCCTGTTTTTTCTTGGAACCATTGTGGTGTATATACTGGTTCGTATTCATTTTCTTTTGAAAACTTTTTATTGGCCTGTTCTTCTAATGCATTTCCAAAAGAAAGTATTTCGTCATCTGTTCTATCCTTTCCAGACAAAAAGGCGTTCATATTTTCATCTATATACTTCTTTTTAACATTTGTCTTTGATACAACGCCAATAGAGTTTGTTATGTCTTTTAATTGTGTGTCTAGATTGCGCCTAAACACATCATACCCGTTTTTCTTTTTATTTAACGACAATGGGGAATATAAAGAGTTCAAATTATACAAAGCATCTTTACCAGTAATATATCCACTATCAAAAGCATCAATAATATCTTTTTCATCAATTGAGCCATTATCAATACCCTTTATAATATCATCTACAACAGCTGGAACAGATATTTTTGTTTCACCAGAATAATCCGCCTTCATAGCATTAAATAAAGATTTGTTTCCCCAAGATATATCTTTCAGGTCTTCATCTGTTAAAGCATCGTTCTTAGATGCATTATTATACATATTAAGTTGTGCCTCGTTTATAAAATATTTTCCAGCCTGTTCCGCAATTTGACCAGGGTATCCCCTCGCATAAGAGATATTTCCAAGAGCTGTCTTTGTTGCTTCTGCACGTTCTTCTGGTGATAGCGAATCAAAAAATTTTGAATCCGTTTTTCCAAGCATAGCCATATTAATAATGGAAGTCATTTTCTTAAGGTCTGCACCGCTTGCCAAAAGCTGATTTGTTAGTCTTTGGCTTGCAATTCCTTTTCTTATGCTTTCTATTTTTTTTCTTGCATACTCTGGAGTTATATCTCCCGCAACAGCGGCGTTGGTTGCAATTGTAACAAATTGTCCGATTTTTTCATCTTGAACAGTTGGGTCCGCTGTGTTTAGAGCATCTCTTTCCATTTCATCCAAGCTAATCAACGTAGTTGCCTGAGATGCTTTTCTATTATCATCTATCTTCTTTTTTAATAAAGAACTATAAATAGAGCGAGCATTCATTTCAATTGGCTTAACAATAGATGCTCTTAGATTTGCAGGTATATTTGACGATGCACCATCTATGTATGCCTGTGCTTTTTGTAAGAACTCAAATGGGTTATCCCTGTTTTCATTCTCTAAGTTTGTTAAAGCAAGAGAAGTATCAACTGTATATTGAGCAGCAAACGCATTAATTGCGCTATCATTATATGCCTTTTGTGCAGCCGTTGTTGCAGTTGGGAGGCTCGCCAAATCAAATTCTTTTCCATCTTCCTTAGCTTTTTCAACATCTTCTGCACCTTGCACAGATGCCTTTTGCTTTTGTTCTTCTTTATATAAATTTCCAGCAATGTTAGCAGATGTGTCGGCTAACTGAGCAACAGCTCTGTAAATTTGTTCATTCTGTTCTTGTTGGAAATTGTGCATAGACGGAACAGAAATTTGAGCAAGCTGGGCATTAAATCTTGGTATATCTGCCATTATTTATTTCCTCCCGCATTGGTTGTGCCGCCTTGAGTATTAGTTGTAACCCCTGGAGCATTGGTTGTACCACCTTGTGAAAAAGACCCCATAACATACGCTTCTCCAACTCTCGCAGCAGTATTTAATCCAGCTGTTACAAAAGCGTTTGCAACCGCGAGGTGGGATGCTTTTTTAGCAGACCAGATGTTATAATCTAATCCTTTGCTTGCAATAGATGTCTGCAAATTTGCAATTCTTTGTTCCCTTGCCGCCTCGTTTAAGCTATCCATTTGTATAGCGGCAGCAGAGCCTACTCCAGCTGTTTGACCCATCATAGCAAATGCCGCATTTTGTGCCGCAAGAATTGTCTTTAATTTTCTCATCCGTTCTGCTTGTTCAATGGCTGCATTAGTTTGTAACGCTTTTTGCTCTGTTGTAAGTTGTGCAGCTTGTATCTTTGCTTGGTTTCTTTGTTGCCTACCGCCAAGATAGGCTTGCCCTACTGTCGCACCACCCGCTACTATTGCCGCCGTTGTTACTGGGTCACCCATTATTCTACTCCTACTTCAAAGCCAACAAGATTAAACTTAGTCGGGAAATCTTGTGTGATTGTTACCTCTAATGTATCTCCATATCCTCCAGCATACACCTTTTTGAATCCAGTTGCAAGATTTAATTTATTATTCAGCGTATTTTCTCCAAATTCAATGTAGTTAATTGTATGCTTTTTACCATTATAATAGATGCTAATACCAAGTGTTTCAATAACTTTAGCATTAAAATACACCAATCTCTTTATCTTACCAAACGAAATACCTGCGTTGCTCTGGTACTCCAAGCCTACTGTCGTTAATTCTGGAATGTATGGGAAGCCAACTTCTATCTTCTTAAATCCATCGCCTGTTCCCAGAACGTCTTGTTGTACGCCTTCCAGTCCAGAAACACCTTCCATCTGTCCGCTTTCAACTGGATAATCGCCAGAATAGAACACATCGTCACCAATAACAGGCATATCCATACCTTCAAATACGCTCAACCCTGTCCAAGTTGTTTCGTTTTGTACGGCTGTCTTTTTAATAGCACAATCTAATTGATATTCGGCATCAAATCTCTCAAGGAATCTCTTTGTTGTTCCATTAATATCTCTGTCACACAAACAATAGACTTCTTTGCCAACACCACAAAGCCCAACATAGTTTCCTTTTGTTTCGCATCTAGAAAATGCTCTTAAGTTTTGTTCCCGTAATAAGTTAAACAATGTGATAGTGCCATCACTATTTAACAAATAAGCAAGGTTGTTTGGGTTTTTATCATAGCTTTGACGTGTTGCCATAGCTGTTACGCCCTTAATCAAGTGCGGTGCTAGTACAGATACGTTCTCTGCATTGTAGTTCCTAGCATTATCATCATAGATAAACGACCTTAAAATATGCCCATTCTTCTCTGAGAAAATAGTAACACCATCTAAGTCTATTGGTTCACAAGATGTTCCGTGCTTTGACGACAAAGACATATTAAACGACTCTGGAGTAATTGTTCCAGCCGTGGAATAGTTTAAGAAGTGCTCTGTATCTGGTGTGAAAGCCAACAAAGTTTGATTAAATTTCATATACTTAATTGGACTAAACGTATCAAGAACATACATTATACCTTCATCTGCACGACCAGTTCCTGTATCAAAGTTCCAATAGTCATCAATGTTAGACCCGAGAATACATTGTGGAAAAGATTTAATACCACCCATATACAAACGAGATTTACCAAAACACCCACAAGATGGATACCCACGTGTTGCACTCATAACGTCTTCATATCCTGTATCTAGCTCCCATTCTGCCGACCCCACATCATCAGAATCTGGTGGGCCGACCTTCCATTTTGCCCAAATTGTTGTGTGATTCTTATATTTATAAACCTCAAGAACGCCACCCTTATCTAAGATAATTTGTTGTCCAACCCATTCTGGTTGAGCAACGCTAGATACAAATGTGACCTTTGTATTCCCTGTCATATTTGTATATTTTAATGTTGAATTTGGGAATGAAGTTGTAATTGTACCATAAGCATATTTTGGTATGTTTTCAAAGTTTAAGCTAGAAATAGTCCACACAGAGTGTGATGTTCTAACAAGCTTCTTTGGAATAAAGTTGTTATGGAAAATCAAGAACACATCCCCAGATTGTGTGTAGGTCAATTCCTTAATTTCTTTTTCTGTAAACGTTTCTGCAACGGTTGTCACAAGTGTATCGTTGCTATAAACATCTATCCCTGTTGTTTTGAACGCCAGCAAGTATGTTTGGTCACCATTAAACATAAAGCCAGCAATACGCTTTATATCATCATCTTGTGCTACGAGTTTACTGCCTTCACGTTTAACAACGTTTCCTGTCCAGTTAATATAGACATTCCTCGCTAATTTTAACGATTTGTTAAATAATTCTAGGTCAATACGAGATGCCGCATTTTCGGATATTTCCCCAGCACTCATAGTTGTTTGTATTACTTTTAATGGCATCTCTTACCACCTCGCTACTGTAATCCAAAAAGAATCTTCTCCAAATTTAATGTTCGGCCTGTTTTGACAATCAGCAATCCGAGCATTTATTAAATCCCTTTGAGCCATATTGGAAAATAACTGGTACTTTGAGTTATCACCCAACAAAGATACAGCCAACTTAGATGCCAATTCTGAAATCAATGCCGTTTGAAAATACGGTGGCATTTCAGAAACATCCACAGCCTTTTGGCAATCAATAGATACCGTTGGGTTGTTTGAGTACAATTTTCCATTTACCAACTCAAAAGTCTTTGAATTACTTACCTTTTTTATACGGATAACTTCTTTTGGAATCGCATAAGCATACTTCCAATCTCTCAATGGTTCTTCATATAATCTTGCTAAATCAAGTTGTTCTAATGTAAACGACCATAACCTGTTTGCCAACAAGGTATCCCGTACCGTTTCATAAATAGAAGAACAAACATCTGATTCACGACTTCCGTCATCAAACGATTGAATTGCGTTTGCACCAATTAACAATAGAGCCTTAGAACACAAATCAACAGCAGTAGTTGCCATAATCATTCTCCTATTTATAAAATAATGGGGAGAGAGAAATTACCCCCTCCCCTGGGTTATTACGAAGCAGCCGTTTTAGTGACTGTTACGTGAGTTGTGGTAGATGTTACCAACAAGATGTCAACTGTTTGTGTGGAAGATTTTTTACCGCCAAGGATAATATCTCCAACAGCTAAAACATCAATAACTGGGTCAAAGTAGTTAGAACCAGCATAGTTGTCATCAGAGGTATAGCACCACACTTTAGATTTACCATTGAAATTATCTTTCACGATGGTTAAATTAGCTCTTGCAAATGCCATAGTTTACCTCCTTACGATGTATAACATTCAATACTAACGATACCAGTTGGGTCAATTTCACCAGCACCAGCGGAGTAGTAAGATTGCACCAAGTCGGCACCCAACTTAGCATCCCAGTCTGTACGAGTTTGAACGTTCAAAACTTCGCCCAAACCAACAGCATCGTGATGCCACAAGAAGTTCTTGCGCTTGTTTGAAGAAACTGGCAAGCCACCTTCAGGACGTTCACCAATCCAGACAAACTTTCCAATGCCCAAGAAACCGTCAAAGTTGCCAGTTTCCAAAGGACGAGAAGAAACGTAGTCAGTAGATGTGGCTTTGATTTCGTCCAACAAAGCTTGCTTTTCTTCATAGGAACCCAAGAATGTACATTGACCTAAGTCAATTTCATCTTTTTCCATATATTCCACAGCGGATTTCAATTTAGCTAATGTTAAGCTAGCTGTGCTGCCTTCTGTAATAGCTTTTGTTGTTGTGGAAGTTGCCAACGCATTGATAATCATTTGGTCGCTGTCACGGCCCATAGCCATAGCTTGAGCACGAGCGGCTTCTTGACGGTCATCGTAGTTTACTTGTAAGTTTTCAAATTTATCCACAGCGGACACAACACGGCGGTCTTGTGCAATAACCGTAGCTTGACGTTGTGTGGCGTTTTGGATTAACGCATCCTGTCCAGGAACGTGCTCTTCAGCTTGTAAAGTTCCATACACAGGGAATTTGAAGGTTTTGGCGTTGCCCGTTTTTTTACGAACGGTTCCATCTAACGTAAAACCTTCGGACTGATAAATATGTTTGACTTCGGAGTCAAAAATAGTAATCAGGTTGTTTGACAATTGTGTTGCCATTTTAGTTTTACCTTTCGCTAATATTAATAATACGCCCCGATTTAATAACCAGGACACTCTTTGGCGACCAGTTATCCCATCGGGGGCTGTTCTAGACTTTCTTTAAGTCTTAAAGCAATCGTATTATCAAGGGGCTAACGCTTATCCTTATAACTTGATAATTATATTGTAGAACATATTTTAAGACTTGTCAACATTATTTTTTACTGGCTGCTAATTCCATCAACCGCATATAATGTTGTTGTTGCTCTGGAGTATATCCAATAGTCCGTGCGTGTTCCTTTTGATAGTTAAACGCTTCGTCTGCATAATCACGAGCTGTTTTTTGCATATCTGCTGGCGTTTCAATGCTTGTTTCTGGAATGGAAACGTTTGCACCACGAGCTTTTTTAATCAAGTTGTTCATATATTCAGCATCTTCGGCTGTGCGAACCTTATCGGACAACCAATCAATGCCTTCTTGGTCAAGGTTCTTCTTGGCAAATGTCACCAATCCTTGAACAACTGGCCCATTAATACCACCAATCTTGTCCATTTCAGCTTCAAAATCAACACCTTCTTGTTCTGCAATTTTCATTCTTGCATATTCATTGATAAGTTTGTTTGCCTTTTCATTGGACAGATTTAATTCCTTCATCAAAGGAACAAATGTTTGATAATCCTTAGAATTTTCATCAATAGAAAACTTATCTTTTACATCTTCATCTAATTCAAAGACATAGTTTTCTGGTGCTGGCTTGTTTTCTTGTTTTGCTTTTGTATATAGATCGGA
>Ga0265298_10001717_pt1 | contig 32153 bp, 28 predicted proteins | sample AusTroGonzalo_MG_3_FD_193486 | JGI IMG/M metagenome (GOLD analysis project Ga0265298, IMG submission 193486) | Bovine rumen microbial communities from tropical cattle in Woodstock, Queensland, Australia - Gonzalo_01 | ecosystem: Host-associated > Mammals > Digestive system > Stomach > Rumen ... | reverse complement strand
CCAGGAATTCCGCGTTGAAGAATACCGGGCAAACCACCAGGGCCAGCAAGTACACGCTCATCCGGGAGCCCTTGAAGACCAGGTTCATCATGTAGTCCCGGTCTCCGCTGGCGTAAGACTTGGTAATCTGCGGATTGATGGCCGTGGTGAAGCTGGTCACGAATTTCTGCACGGTACCGTTCACCTGAGAGGCCAGGAGCCACGAAGCATTGGCCACAGGGCCGAAGAAAAGGTTCAGCAGCTGGTTGCCGCCCTGGTCCCGGAGGATGCCGGAACCGGAGCCGATGAAATTCCAACCGGCAAAGGAGAACATCCTCCCGAAAAGCGACTTGTCCAGTTTTCCGTCGTAGCGTGCTTCGGGGAAATGCCTGCGGCAGAAAACACCGTAGGCCAGCCGGGTGAGCAGGCTCACCAGCGCCAAAAGCGCGGCGTACAGCACCAGTTTATCTATGGGAGAAATGGCAATGCAGAACGCCACAAGCAGTTTTCCCAGTCCCTCGAAAATGCTGATGTAGGCAAAGGCGTCCATCCTTTCCCGGGCAATGATATCGGCATTGTAAGGGACACTTACGAGCTGAATCACCAGGGAAAGCAGCGAGAACTGGAAAACCCAGCGGGCAGCTTCCATCCGCTCCGGAGGCACCTGCATCTGGCTGTTCAGCCACCACAGGCCCAGGGTCTCGGCCAGCAGCACGATGGAGGCCGATAACACCAGTTGAATGGATACGGCGGTGGAAAAGACCTTGCGAAGATCCGTCCCTTCCTCTTCCCGGCCCAGTTCAAAGGTAATGAAGCGGCTTATGGCGGCCGACATGGAACCGGTAAAAACCGTGAAAAGGGTGACCACTCCTGCAACGGCCCCGTAAATGCCGAAGTCTTCCGTTCCCAGGGCACGCAGCACCACCCGGGAGGTGATTAGCCCCACCACCATCAGTACGAACATACGGAAATAGAGAAGGACCGTATTGCGTGCGATCCTTCTGGAATTGTCCGATATGTTGGTTCCGTTATTCAGGTTTGTAGGAGTCTTTCAGGGCCGTGGTCTTGTTGAAGACGGGGTGCTCCGGCGTGGAATCCTTGTCCATCACGTAATAGCCGGTACGCTCGAACTGCACGGCGATGCCGCTCTTGTCATCCAGCAGGGCAGGCTCTGCATACCCCTTGCCGATAACCAGGCTCTCCGGATTCAGGAAGTCCTTGTAGTCCTTGTCTTCCGGCACCTGGGACATATCGGCCAGGGTGAAGAGGCGGTCGTAATTGCGGAGTTCCAGTTCCTTGGCATAGGCTGTGCTTACCCAGTGGATGGTACCCTTCACGGGACGGTACTCGGGAGAAGGGTCGTAGGTACACTTGAGTTCCACCACTTCGCCGTTCTCATCTTTTATCACCTCGTTGCACTTGACAATGTAGGTGTATTTTAAACGCACCTCGCCGTCCGGACGAAGGCGGAAGAACTTCTTGGGAGCGTCTTCCATGAAATCGGCCCGGTCTATCAGCAGTTCCCCGGTAAAAGGCACGCGGCGTTTGGCCCCTTCCGGATCGGCCGGATTCAGCGGACAGTCGAACCATTCCACCTTGCCTTGCGGCCAGTTGGTGATGGTGAGCTTCACCGGATCCTGTACCACCATATAGCGGTTGGAGCGTTCGTTAAGGTCCTGGCGCACACACCATTCCAGCAGTTGGATATCCATCAGCTGGTCCCGTTTGGAAACACCTATCTTGTCGCAGAACATGCGAAGGGCCTTGGCCGTATAACCACGGCGGCGCACACCGCAGAGGGTGGGCATCCGCGGGTCGTCCCAGCCGCTCACCAGGCCTTTCTGCACCAGTTCCAGGAGTTTCCGCTTGCTCATCAGCGTATAAGTGAGGTTCAGGCGGGCGAACTCGTACTGATGCGAGGGATAAATGCCCAGGGTCTCGATGAACCAGTCGTACAAAGGCCGATGGACATCGAACTCCAGCGTGCAGATGGAGTGGGTAATGTGCTCTATGGAATCACACTGGCCGTGCGTATAGTCGTACATGGGATAGATGCACCACTTGTCTCCGGTACGGTGATGATGGGCAAATTTGATCCGGTACAACAACGGATCCCGAAACATCATATTGGGATGGGCCATATCTATCTTGGCGCGGAGTACTTTCTCTCCTTCGGCATATTTCCCGGCCTTCATCTCCCGGAAAAGCTTCAGATTCTCTTCCGGCGTGCGGTCCCGCCAGGGACTTGGGGTGCCGGGTTTATCCACGGTGCCGCGGTTTTCCCGGATCTGCTCCTGGGTCTGGTCGTCCACATAGGCCAGGCCGCGCTTGATCAGGTCTTCGGCCCATTCATAGAGCTGGTCGAAGTAGTCGCTGGCATATAATTCCTTTTCCCACTGGAAGCCCAGCCATTTGATATCTTCCTTGATGGAATCTACGTACTCCGTATCTTCCTTGGTGGGGTTGGTGTCGTCGTAGCGGAGATTGGTCTTGCCGCCATATTTCTGCGCCAGGCCGAAGTTCAGGCAAATGCTCTTGGCATGGCCCAGGTGCAGATAGCCGTTGGGCTCCGGGGGAAAACGGGTCATGACACTGTCCACCTTGCCTTCGGCCAAATCCTTCTCAATGATTTCTTCCAGAAAGTTAAGTTTACGCTCTTCCATAGCTTTTTTTGTAATAGTTTACAAATGTACGATTTTTTTCGTAATTTTGCATCCGCTAAAACCTTTAAAAATGGGACTTTTACACGCAAGGCTGGCAAAGTACGATTTGCCCCAGAAGATGATGGAAAAGGGGATTTATCCCTATTTCCGCCAGATAACCAGCAAACAGGGAACCGAGGTAACCATGGACGGTCACCAGATTATGATGTTCGGCTCCAACGCATATACCGGTCTCACGGGAGATGAACGCGTGATCAACGCAGGCGTGGAGGCCCTCAAGAAATACGGTTCCGGCTGCGCCGGCTCCCGCTTCCTTAACGGCACTTTGGATATCCACGTCCAGTTGGAAAAGGAACTGGCCGAATTCGTGGGCAAGGATGAGGCCCTGGTGTTCTCCACCGGTTTCACCGTGAACAGCGGCGTCATTCCCCAGCTTCTCACCAAGGACGATTTCATTATCTGCGACGATCGTGACCATGCCTCCATCGTGGACGGACGACGCCTGTCCTTTGCCAAGGGCCTTCACTACAAGCACAACGACATGAAGGACCTGGAGAGGTGCCTTCGCCGCTGCCCGCCCAACAGCGTAAAACTCGTTGTGGTGGACGGCGTTTTCTCCATGGAAGGAGACCTGGCCAAACTTCCGGAAATCGTAGAGCTCAAGCACAAGTACAAGAACGTCTATATTATGGTGGACGAAGCCCACGGCCTGGGCGTCTTCGGCAAGCAGGGCCGTGGCGTCTGCAACCATTTCGGCCTTACCAATGAAGTGGACCTGATCATGGGCACCTTCTCCAAGAGTCTGGCCGCCATCGGCGGTTTCATTGCGGCCGATAAAATCATCATCAACTGGCTGCGGCACACCGCCCGTACCTATATCTTCCAGGCTTCGGATACCCCTGCCGCAACCGCATCGGCCCTGGAGGCACTGCACATCATCCAAAAGGAGCCGGAGCGCATCACCAAACTCTGGGACGTGACCAATTACGCCCTGCGCCGCTTCAAGGAAGCCGGTTTTGAGATTGGAGAGACCGAAAGCCCCATCATTCCTCTTTACGTGCGAGACCTGGAAAAGACCTTTATTGTCACCAAGCGGGCCTTCGATGAAGGCGTGTTCATCAATTCCGTCATTCCGCCGGCATGCGCCCCGCAGGACACACTTATCCGCTTCTCGTTGATGGCCACCCACACCCGTGAACAGGTGGACCGTGCCGTAGAGGCCCTCACCAAGGTCTTCAAGGAAGAAGGTATCATCAAATAGGCTCATCGGCCCGGGCTATGAAAAAACTTGCCGTCTTGTTTGTCAGTCTGCTGCTTTCCGTGGGAGCGCTGGCCCAGCAGATGCACGTGGACGAGGTTTCCGTAGATACCCGCGCCACTTTTCACCAGGAAACCCGGGAAGGCGTTTACGACACGCATTTCCAGGGCGATTACTTAAACCTGCACATCATCGGCCAGCTGACGGACAAACTTACTTTCCGCGTCCGGCAACGGCTCAACAAGAAAATCGAAGACAGCAATCCTTTCAACGCCACGGACTTCCTGTGGCTCAGATGGCAGGCTACCGACAAATGGTCTTTCACCTTCGGCAAGCAACCCATCATGATTGGCGGCTACGAGATTGACTCGGCCCCCATCGACGTCTATTACTACGGAGCCTTCTCCAACAACCTGTATCAGTACTATGCTTTCGGCGTGAGTGCGGCCTTCCAGCCTGCACCGGGCCAGTCCATCGCCGTCCAGTTCATCCCCTCGCCCATCTCTCCCGTAACGCAGAACGCCTATTCATACAACCTGTACTGGAACGGGCACATCCTGCCCCGTTGGAAAACCATCTGGAGCTACAACCTGGTGGAAGACATGTATGCCCGCAAGATGAACTACCTGGTCCTGGGTAATAAATTCGAACTGGGGAAACTGGTGGTGGATCTGGACCTGATAGACCGTGCCTCCTTCCAGCAGAAGAATTTTCTGTCCGACTGGTCCGTCATCCTCAAGGCCATCCTTTCCCTGGGCAAGTGGAATCTATGCACCAAGGTGGGTTATGAAAGGAACGATGCCGCCAACGTGGACGTTAACGGCATCTCCTATGACCTTACGCTCCCTGCCGGGAACGATTATCTGTACGGAGGCGCCGGCGTGGAATACTTCCCCCTGGGGAACGACAACCTGCGCATCCATGCGGCCTATTTCCGCGACAACCACGACACGGTGAACAATTTTGACATTGGCATCACCTGGCGGTTCAAGATTTACAAGCGTTAGGCTTTCAGCAGCGCAACAGCCTTTTCCACATCCTTTTCTTCCAGCACCAGGGAAATGCTGAGTTCCTCACCGCCCTGGGCCGATGCTATGATGTTGATGCCCGCCTCTCCCAAGGTGCCGAACACCTTGCCGGAGGTCCCGGGCAGGTTCCGCATCCGGCTGCCGAACACCGTAACGATTCCCACCTCCTTGTTCAGGACCACCACATCGTCCAGCGGAAGCAGCGGATTGTCCTGGAAAAGGCCATGAAGTGCAGTCTGGGTGCGCTCCTTATCTTCGGTGCGGACGGCGAAACTGATACTGTATTCGGAAGAAGTCTGGGCGATGAAACGCACGTTCACGCCCGCCTTGGCCAGACAGGAAAAGATAGAAGAAGACATACCCACGCGGCCCAACAGGCCCGTACCATAAACGGTTACCAAGTTTAAGTCCATATCCCAGATCACTTCCGTCTTATGGGCGGAACCGGTGGAGATTATGGTACCTTCGAAACTGTTGTCCTGAATATCTTTTACCAGAATGGGAATCTCCCCGTTCTTGGCGGGCCAGATGGCGCTGGAGGCAAAAGGCGTATGGGCCGAAGCGCAGAAATGTGCAGCCTCGTCGTAAGTCATGGCAGGAATACCGTCAATACCCCGGCCCTCGATGTAGAAAACGATGCTTTCGGCCTTGAGCGTTGCCCCAATCAGGGAAGCCATCATGTGCGAACCATCCTTGCCCACCCGGACTACATAACCGGAATCCAGTCTTCCGTAACCGCCGGAAATCACGATGGGACCTTCCCCGCTCAGGCGCTCTTTGATTTGTTCGCGGGAGGCTACCCAGTCGAAGTGCTGGACCCCCTTGGCATCGGCATGGCAGAGCATCAGTTCCGTCCCGTCGATGAGGGTACCGTTCACTCTCTCGTTCACAGCCTCCGCGCACAGGCGGGCACAACGGGCCAGTACATAGTCCTGGATGGCGATTTCCGAAGTGATTACATACATTCCTTCCCGCAGATAGCCTTCGATGGAACTGATAATCCGGGTGGCTTTTTCCCTATAGACCGGAGAGTTGGAGAGAGTCTCAAAATACGCGTGGAGCTGACGGATTTCCTCCTCGGCCGATTTCTTTTCCCGGATGGTCTTGCGAACAGCTTCGCGCAAGACTTGCTCGATTCTCTTCTCCGGCCGGATTACGGCCACGGTATCCTTACCGCAAAGGGCGGAAATGGACTGGATGGTATCCTGTTTGAGCAGGAAAGACTTGACAATCATCGTTCAGGTTAATTTATCGTTTATTTTAACGTTATCACTATTACTCCGTTGGCGCCGCGGTTGCCATAGATGGAGGCTGCGGAATCCTTCAGGACACTGATACTCTTTACATCGTTGGGATTGATGTTGGAGATGTCCATCACCGGCTGCCCGTCCACTATAAACAGCGGATCCGTGCTGGAATTCACGGACGAAATGCCGCGGATCAGGATCTTTTCTCCCATCACCTGCACGCCGGGGCACTTACCCTGGATCATTTCGTAGATATTGCGGTAGGTGACATTCTCTTCCACTTTCACTTCCCCGACGGAAGTGGTTATCTTCCGCTTCACTTCCTTTCCGTATCCTGTTTCCACCGCCTTTTCCGAATCCAGCACCTCTGCAGGGCGGGAAACTCCGCAAGCAGTGAAGATGGCAGCAAGGGTTACTAATAGGCAAAACTGTTTCATAAGGACTTCCTTTTCTCGATTTCAATTTACAAAAATAGGAATAATTCCGGGATTTCCACTATCTTTGCAAAGGCAAAAAACGCAAAAAGAATGATTCAGTCCATGACCGGCTACGGCAAGGCCGAAGCCCAGCTCAAAGGGGGCAAACTCACCTTGGAGATCCGCAGCCTCAACGGCAAAAACGCCGACATCAACATCAAGTCTTCCCTGCTGCCGAAGGAAAAAGAACTGGAAGTACGCAAGCGCCTCTCTGAGAGGCTGATACGCGGCACTATCGACCTCTATGTCAGCTTTGAGGCAAATGCCTCGGACAGCGCCCACAGCATCAATGCCGAGGTATTCCATGCCTATTGGGAAAGCACAGTCACTGCCCTGAACAAGGAAGCCCCTCTCTCCAAAAGTATCCCCAGATATCCCAGCGCGTGCAGCACGCTGGCCAGCGCCATCCTCCGTCTTCCGGACGTAACGGACGCCAAGAAGGGCGATGTGGTTTCTCCCGAAGAATGGCCGCTGGTGGCATCGGCCCTGGAAAGCGCCATGGACCAGATATGCACTTACCGGGCAGACGAAGGAAAAGCTCTCTATGCCGATGTTACCTCCAGGGTTGACGGCATCCTGAAGTTGTACGAACAGGTGGAAGCCCTTGAGGGAGAGCGTATTGCTCTGATTCGCGAGAAATTGCAGAAAGCCTTGCAGGAATTGCAGGCCAAGCCGGATCCTTCCCGCTTCGAACAGGAAATGGTCTTCTATCTGGAGAAATACGACATCAACGAAGAGAAGGTGCGCCTGCGCCAGCACTGCAAGTACTTCATGGAAGTAATTGACCAGGAGCCGTATCCCGGCAAGAAACTGGGTTTCATCATCCAGGAGATGGGCCGCGAAATCAATACCACTGGCTCCAAGGCCAACCACGCCGGCATTCAGCAGTTGGTGGTCCGGATGAAGGATGAGTTGGAAAAGATCCGCGAACAGTCCATGAATATTTTGTAATCTGCCGTATAGTTTTTAAGAATCTTTCCGGCCTTGCAGCAAGCTGCAGGGCCGTTTTTATGGGATACGGAAAGTTTTTTGGAAGGTTTTTCGCCGGATAGCCTATCTAAAATGCGCCTTGTAGGGCACTGAGAGGCCGGTTTTCAAAATAAACGTTTCTTTTTTGAGAACACGGATAATCCTTTCTTCCTTTGTGCAAACCGGTCCGCACAGGGCCATAAAACCCAAAAGAAATGAAAGTATTACTACAGATTCAGGTTGACAATTCCGGCAACCTTTTCTTCCATTCCGATTACGATTTCCCCGATGTACTAAAGCGCCGTCCCCCCGTGGACTGGGAGGACGGCCTTTACAGGGAACTGGCCTATTCCATCCTGCACAATGGCGCCAATATCCGCCGGGCAGTAAAGTTTGTCAGCCTGGCTGCGGATGATCCCCGGGCCGACTATATCGGCCTGCATCCGGCCCTGGAAGAAGCGCTCACGGCCTGGCGACGGGAGAAAGCCAGGGAAAAAGGTGTTCCTGCTTACCAAATCCTGCACCAGCGGGTACTGCTGGCCATTGCCGACGATGCGCCGGAAGGAGAATGGGATCTGTTGAACATCGCCGGCTTTGGGCCAGCGATGCTGAATCGGTATGGGAATGAAATCCTGGAACTGGTAAAAAACAATGTACCGGAGTCAGAACTCCCCTACTAGCTATTTGTTCCAGTGCATTTCACCCACATAGGCACCGCATTCATAAGAAGTGACTATGGGAACCTTTACGCCGTCCAGGTTTTCCTGCCAGGCAATGTCTTCCAGATAGGTATGGGAATGCCCCCCCACGAACAAATCAATGTTCCGCGTTGCGGCACAGAGCTTGGGATCGGTCATGTCACCCGGAGTGTGTTCCGTGAAACCTATATGGGTAAGGGCTATCACCAGGTCGCACTGGGGACGCAGCAGATCGGCATATTTCTGCACGGTGGGCACCATGTCGAATTCCGGCAGACGGTCGGCCGTATCCCCGGCCACCAGCGATTTCAGGCTGGTTACCACGCCGATAATGCCTATCTTCCGTCCGGCTTTCTCCACAATCACGTAGGGTTTGATGTATTTTCCCGCTTCGAAGGGAGAAAAGTCGAAATTGCACACGACAATGGGAGGTTCAACGCCGGAGAGCATCTCTCCCAGTCCCTCCAGGCCATTGTCGAACTCGTGGTTGCCCAAGGTTACGGCATCGTAGCCCATCGCATTCAGGGCCTGTACCTCCACGGTACCCCTAAACTCGGAGAAGTAGGTAGTACCCTGGCAGAAGTCACCGGCGTGGAGCAGCAGAACATTTTCCGGACCATCGGCTCGGCGTACGCTGTCCACGAAGGCGGCACGTTCCAGGATGCCTCCCAGACCCGCATCGGGACCGCTGCGGATGGGTTCCATCTGGCTGTGGGTGTCGTTGGAATGCAGGATGGTGAGGGAAGGCTTGGAATGCTGGGCCTTCTTGATGCCCAGGCCGATACACCAGCCCAGCACAAAACAGGTGAGGACTATAAGTCCGGCTTTGACGATATTCGCAGTTTTCATAGCTTAGTCCTCCATGATTAAACGTCCGTCCGGAGCGGAATCAATGGCAATGCCCTTGGATTCGCAGTCCCGGATATAGTCCAGCATGACATCCTTCAGCAGTACCCGGGAAAGTTTCAGGTCCTCCGACATGGCGCCGATACGCAGCCCGTCTCCCCCATCCAGCAGGAAGTCGATGGTGGTAACATTGTACAGGCGCTTGGGGTCGATGGGCTTTCCTCCCACGAGTACACTCTCCAGTTTGTGAGCCTTTACCCTCACCTGGGCGCCGCTGACAGCCTGGAAGGCGTCGGTGGCGGCAAGCTGCTCCATCATCCGGGTCAGTTCACTGCCGCGCATCTTTACATAGCACATATAGTTCTTGAAAGGGAACATGGAGGCTATGTCGTCCAGGGTGATGGCCCCTTCCGGCATGGACACACGGATGCCGCCGTAATTGGTAATGGCCAGGTCCATCGGCACCTTGAAATACTTGGAACCGGCTTCCCGGAGCACGTCCACGAAAAGGTTGGACAGGGGCATGTCCGGTTCCCGGTCATTGCTCATCATACGGGCGCTGTGTCCCACCACTTCCTTCAAATAGGCCAACTGGGGCTGCACCTCCATCAGGATCTCCGCCACCTGGGGCACCGGAGAATCCTCCTCGAAGGGAACGCCGTTGGGCGCCACATATCCGTCGTCCTCAAAGACTCCCAAAGCGGTATCCACATTCTCCTGCGTCACGCAAACGGTGCCGGTACGGTGCCCGTCCATCTTTACCGCTTGCCAGGACAGTTCCTCTCCACGGGGTTTCATGGCCGCTTGCACGGCGAAGAACAAGCCCGCGAGGATGAGCAGCCATGCCAGGTAGCCAAGATAGCGTTTTACTTCTGTGTGAGCCATTTCCAAAGGTCTTTAAACGTTGATTTCTTGCCGTACATCAGGATGCCCACCTTATAGATCTTGGCCGATGCCCAGGCGCAGGCGACAAAGGTTCCGACAAGCAGGACGATGGACAGGATGAGTTCCCAGGTGGCCACCCCGAACGGAATCCGGGCCAGCATCACGATGGGAGAGGTGAACGGAATCATGGAGAACCAGAACACCAGCTGGCTGTCCGGTGCCTTGAAGGCATACAGGGCCACGAAGAAGCCCAGCAGCAGCGGAATGGTTACCGGAAGCTGGAGTTGGGAACTGTCTCCCTCATTCTCCACGGCCGATCCGATGGCCGCGAACAGGGAGGCATAAAGCAGATAGCCGAACACGAAGAAGAACAGGAAAGCGATGGCAATCTGGCCCATGTTGATATTGCCCAGGGTGCTCATGATTACCTCCATGCCGGAAGGTTCACCGGCAGCGACGGCGCTGGTATCCACACTGGCCATGGCCTCTTCCAGGGAAAGGTCCGTAACACCCGGCATATGTACGCCCGGTGTCATCTGCTGGACCATTTCGGTAGTGGGATCGTCTCCCATCATGCCCATTATCTTGTCCTTGCCGATGATACCCATCGCAATGCCTACCAGCAGCAGCGTGAGCAGGATCCACAACACAAACTGGGTGAGGGCCACCAGGGCCACGCCGATGATCTTGCCGAACATCAGTTCACTGGCCTTCACGGAACTTACCAGCACCTCCACCACGCGGGAACTCTTCTCCTCGATGACCGAACTCATGACCATGCCGGAGAACAGGGCGATGAACATATAGATAGCAATGCCCAGAATCATGGACAGGGCCATGTAAATGCCTGATTCTGAAATGGATTCCTTACCACTCTCGTCTATGGTGTAACTGCGCAGCTTAACATTGGATTTCACGCCTTCCATGATCTCCTCCAGGTTCTCAATACCATAGGATTCAATCCGGTAAGCCTCCACCGCATCGTTGATGCGGCCTTCAATCATGGAGCCTGTATCCATGCCCAGGGGCTTTTCGCTATAACAATCGGCCGATACGGAACGGGCCACGGTGTCAAGCTCCGAAATGGTAAGGAGCACGTCCACGCCGGAGGACTTGAAATCTGCCTTCACAGCATCCGGAGAGGCATCGGCCCCCAAGTCCTGGAAAATGGTTACATCGTTGCTTTCCAAATAAGGCAGGACTATGCCGGAGCGGTCGATAACGCCCACTCGCTTGGCTTCCTCCTTGGTTCCCATCATGATGACGGACGGAAGGATGCAGATGGCCGCGAAGAAAATGGGGGCCAGGAAAGTGATTAGCAGGAAACTCTTTTTCTTTACCTTATTCAGGTATTCCCGCTGGATGATAATGCCTAATTTCTTGAAATTCATAACCTAAGCCTCCTCCGTTACAAGTTTGATAAAAATATCGTTCATACGCGGCACCACTTCCTTGAAGGAATTGATGCGGATGCCGGCCTGGATGAAGCCCATCAGTCTTTCGTTCACTTGGGCCCGGGGCACCACGATGGTTTTCCGAACCAGGTCTTCCGTGTACTCGATTTCCACATTATCCTCCCCGTGCTGACGGCGGATTTCGTCCGTGGGGCCGGTGACCACGAGCTTAGCCTTGTTGATGAGGGCTATCTCGTCACACAGTTCCTCCACGGATTCCATGTTGTGGGTTGAGAGGATAACGGTGGCACCCTCCTCCTTCAAGCGGAGAATCTCCTTCCGGATGAGGTCTGCATTCACCGGGTCGAAACCGGAAAAAGGCTCGTCCAGGATCATAAGGGACGGCTTGTGAACAACGGTGGTGATGAACTGGAGTTTCTGGGCCATGCCCTTGGAAAGTTCTTCCACTTTCTTGTTCCACCAGTCCTGGATGCCGAAGCGGACAAACCACTTCTTGAGTTCGGCCGCCGCCTCCGAGGCGCTCATTCCCTTGAGCTGGGCCAGGTACATGGCCTGGTCTCCCACCTTCATCTTGCGATAAAGGCCCCGCTCTTCCGGCAGGTAGCCGATACGGGAGACGTCTTCTTCCGTGATGGGGTGTCCTTTGAAGAGAATCTGGCCTTCGGTGGCAATGGTAATACGGTTGATGATGCGGATGAGCGTACTCTTACCCGCTCCGTTCGGCCCCAGCAGGCCGAAAATCTTTCCTTCCGGGATTTCCAGGGACACATGGTCCAGTGCCACTTTTTCCCCAAAGGTCTTTGTTACGTTCTTTACTTCAATGATTGCCATAGTTCGATATAACTTTCCGCAAATATAGTAAGAATTTATTGTATTGCAATAATTTTTATTAAAAATTCAATATTTTTACGACCAACTCCGTCAAAAGCTCCGCCGGGGACGCCTCTCCGGCATCACCGCCTTTCCCCTTATAGTCGTATTCGCACAGGAGGGAAATCACGGCCTGACAGCGCTGGAAAGGGTAATTCCTTACCGCCGTATCGTATTCCTTCAGGAAATAAGGATTCACGCCAAGCGCCTTGGCGGCATCGGCCGGAGAAGGCCGGCCTTTCTGCAGCAAGGCGTGGTATTTAAGGATACGGTAGAAATGCGTATAGAGCGGAGCCACTGCCATGGGAAGGGCAAAACGGGGAGCCTCCCCTATCCGGGCGGCTATCTTCAACGAACGGGCCCCGTCCCGAAAACTCAGGCACTTGGTGAGCTCGAAAATGCTGAACTGCCGGCTTACGCCCACATTCTTCTCCACATCGTCCACGGAAACCTGCTGTACACCCTCCGGCAGATTCTTGAGCATTTTGTCCGTCTCTACGGCAATTTTGCCCAAGTCTGTACCCACCGACTCGGCCAAGAGCATCGCGGCTTCCGGATGGATGCTCAGTCCCCGGCCTTCATAATAGGTCTGGATCCACTGGGGCAGTTCGTAGTCCCGGAGGGCGTTGGACTCCACCACCACTCCGGTCTTCAAAACGGCTTTATACAGGGACTTGCGCTTATCGGCCGATGCACCATGCATCAGTATCACCAGCACGGTGCTGTCCAGCGGCTGCTGGCAGTAAAGGGATAGTTCGTCCAGTCCCTTCATCTGCTGCGCTTCCTTAACTACCACCAGCTGCCGCTCCGCCATCATGGGGAAACGGCGGGCGGCCGTGATTACCGTATCCGGAGAGACATCGGCCCCATAGCAGATGGTTTCATTGAAATCCTTCTCCCATTCCTGGAGGCAGTTGTCAATGATGGCATTGCACACCAGGTCCGGGTAATAAGGCTCTTCGCCCATAAGCAGATAAACAGACTTGAAGATGCCACTGCGGACATCTTCAAGAATGTTTTTAACCTGGCGGGAGGTCTCTATGTAGGACTTGCCTGCCACTTATTTGGAGAACTTTTTCTCTTTGGAGCGGACAATCTTCTCCTTGAGGGCATCGGCCGCATCCGTTACAGCCTCCTCAAACGAGCGGGCCTGACGTTCTATGATCATATCTTCACCGGGAAAACGGGTCTGGAGCTTTACGCACTTGTTTTCCGCATCCGGAAGAAGAGACAGCGTGACATCGATGTCACCCAGGTTGTCGAAAAACTTCTCTACCTTTCCAACTTTCTTCTCGATGAAGTCCAGCAGCTTCTCGTCTGCATCGAACTTAAGGGACTTGACGTTAATCATGACTGTCATTGTTTTTTTGCCCTAGGGTGGGCGTTAATGTATTGTGCCTTGAGCCGTTCGATGGAATTGTGGGTATAGACCTCCGTTGCGGCGAGGCTCTCGTGGCCCAGCATCTCCTTGATGGCGTTCAGGTCCGCTCCTTCGTCCAGCAGGGCTGTGGCAAGCGAATGCCTGAGAACGTGGGGGGATTTCCTCCCTGTGATGCCTTCCTGGCCCTGGAGTTCCGCCTTCACCGCCCTGTCCACATATTCCGGATACAGGGAACGTCCCTTTTCCGTTATCAGCAGCGGCGCATCCTGGGGTCTTTCTCCTCCTGCCATCGAACTAGCTGCACGTAAATATAAGGATATTTCCTGACTTAACGAAAGAATCAGGGGAATTTCGCGCATTTTATCCCCTTTCCCCCGGACACGGAGGGTATGGCGGGCCGGGTCCATGCTGCCCACCTGCAGGCCGATGAGTTCGGCCCGGCGGATTCCCGTTCCGTATAAAAGGGAGATGATCAGCCGGCGGAGCCTGCGCCGATACAGTTCCACGGCGGTCTTGTCCTCCGGGCCCAACTGCAAAAGCAGTTCCAGCGTCTCCTCCCCTGCATCGGCCTCGCTTGCCTCCAGATAGGCCTCCATGGCTTTTTCCGTATAGTATTCCGGAAGGCGCTTTGACAACTTGGGACGCCGGACCGTCCTCGCGGGATTGCTCTTGAGTACGCCTTCTTTAATTAGGTAGTTGCAAAACCCGCTGAGGGCGCTCATGTGCAGATGCACAGTCCGGGGTTTCAAGCCTTTTTCTATCAGATGGGCTTCGTATTCCCGTATCCTGGAGGGAATGAGGTCTGCCATAATGGATTCTTCGCTTCGCTCAGAATGACAGAAAGACGCAAAATCCTGCAGGGCATCGGCATACAAAGCCTGCGTCCTGGGCGAATAGCGCCGGACGTCACGGATGTATGCTATATACTTATCAATCATGAGGTTTCAGACCCAGTTCTGCGGCACGGGCGCGCATGTAGGCATCGGCCGCCTCGAAAGTATAGGGAATCTCTCCGTCCAGGACGGCATTCTTAACCATTTCCTTAAGCTGGCCGATGGTGTTGCAAGGCTCTATGCCGAAGAGTTCCATGATGTAGTCTCCGGTGATGGGGTTCTTCCAGTTCCGGATTTCATCCTTGGCCTCTACCTCGGCCATCTTGGCCTTCACCGTCTCAAAGTTATGGCGCAGGCGGGCCACCTTGGCGGGGTTCTTGGAGGTGATATCGGCATTGCAGAGCAGCATCAGGTCATCTATATCCTCCCCTGCATCGAAGAGCAGCCGGCGCACGGCACTGTCCGTCACCTCCTCGTCCACCAGGGCGATGGGCCTCAGATGCAGGCTCACCAGTTTTTGGACGTATTTCATCTTCTCGTTCAGGGGCATCTTGAGTTTCTCGAAGATCTGCGGCACCATACGGGCGCCAGTTACCTCATGACCGTGGAAAGTCCAGCCCTGTCCGGGAACATAGCGTTTGCTTATCGGCTTGCCGATATCGTGAAGAAGCGCCGCCCAATGCAGCCACAGATTGGGTTCCCGGCCCTCTTCCCTTTCGAACAGCACCACATTGTCCAGCACTTGGAGGGTATGGGTAAAATTCTCCTTATGTCCTTTTCCGTCAACCGTTTCCACGCCCTTCAGGCGACTGAGTTCAGGCAGGAACTGCTTAAGCAGCCCCGTATCTTCCAATAATTGGAAAGCCATGGACGGCTGCGCCGTGAGCAGCATCTTATTCAGTTCTTCCACAATGCGTTCCCGGCTGAGAATCTGCAAGCGGTCGGCCATGTTACTCATGGCCCGGATGCTCTCCGGGACAATCGAAAACGTATGCTCAGGGGTACTCAGTCGGGTGGCAAACCTTATGGCCCGGAGCATTCGGAGCGGATCGTCCGAATAGGTCTGTTCCGGCTCCAGCGGGGTTCGGATAATGCCAGCCACCAGGTCCCGGATACCGCCGAAGGGATCTACCAGGGCGCCATAGTCTTCCTCCTGAAGGGAAAAAGCCATGGCATTGATGGTAAAGTCCCTGCGCAACTGGTCCTCTTCCAGCGTCCCGTCTTCCACTATCGGCTTCCGGGACTCCCGGTGATAGCTTTCCTTCCTCGCGCCCACGAACTCCACCTCTATCCCGTGATACTTGAGCATGGCCGTGCCGAAATTCTTGAAAACGCTCACCCGGGCGTGCGTTTTGGCGGCCACGGCCTCAGCCAGGGCGATGCCGCTGCCCTCCACCACTATGTCAATATCCTTATTGGGATTGCCCAGGAAACAGTCGCGCACGTAACCTCCTATAACGAAGGCCCGTACGCCCAGTTCCCTGGCCGTCCCGCCTACCAGTTTGAAGACCGGATGATTGAGGTATTGTTCCGCTAAGGTTTGCACAACATTTCCTCCCACATGGGAGCTTTCTGCATAAACTCCCAGCCATCGGCCGTGCGCACGAAGATAAAGGTCCTGGCGCCGTTTGTGATGGCTATATATTTTACGTTCAATTCGTTATTGTATCTCAGGGCTTGGTCCACTACTTCCTGGTCCAACGCCACTTCGGGCCTCTTGCACTCTACAATCATCACGGGAGCCGCGCAGCGGTCATAGACTACTATATCGGCCCGGTATTCCTTGGCGCCGTGCTTTAAAGCCACCTCGCTGCCCATCATATGCTCCGGCACCCCCATGCCTTCGTGCAACACGGAGATAAACCATTGCCGTACCTGCTCCTCCGGTGTATTGCGGACGCTTTTACGCCGCAGCGGATCCCATATGTAGTCACTTTCCACGGCTCAAATTTACCCTTTTTCTGGCGCTTTTGCAAACTATTGCAGCGCCTGAGGGTCGTTGTAGCGGATGTGGACGCCAAAATCGTAGAGGTCCCGGTTCAGGCCGTTGGCGTTGTCCGGAACGCCTGCACGCTTGCCGGCAAGGACTTCTTCCGACATTCTCTTTTCGTCCAGAACGCGCTGGAGGGTCTCCGGATTGTCTCCGTGATAGTGGCCCGGGTAGAGCTTGGTGATGCCGTTGCGCTGCATATACTCGGCAGTCCGGGATGTGGTCTCAATCAGAGTCTTGAAAGTGCCGCCGAAAAGGAGCAGGTTGGTGGAACCGAAAGCGTCCCCGCTGAAACCGTAGTGGTGTTCCTTATCGAAGAATGTGGTAGAGCCGGAGGTGTGCCCCGGGGTGTAGAGGACCTCAATCTGGCGTCCGCCCAAGTCTATAATCTCCCCGTCCTGCAGGTGATGGATGGTTCCCTTGTAAGGATTCCGGCCAGCAGCAATCATGGGTTCATCGGCCGGATTGATCCATACTTCCGGGAAACAGCCTATGCCGCCCACATGGTCGCCATGACCGTGGGTAAGGGCCATCATTACCGGCTTGTCGGTAAGGGCGGCCACCGCCTTGTCCAGATTGGGCATATTGGTGCCGGCGTCAATCACCAAGGTTTTGTCCTCACCTTCAATCACATAGACGGATTCGTTGTAGACCAGGTGGCCATTGCCTTCCCAGGTATGCTCATCAATCTGGCGGAACACGATGTCTTCATCGCGATAGACCAGTTTTTCGGGGTATTCCGTGCGGTATTTGTCGGCCTGCTCCGCACTCCAGGTTACGATGGCTTCACCATGGCGGAAATAGGTATCCAGTCCGGGCCGACCCAGATTGGAAGGTTCCGTAGCCGCGGTACCGGCTTCGATTTCATTCACCACAGCCTGCATATCACTGATATATTCCATTCCCAGTTCCTTGCCCTTCGGAAGCTTAAGCCAGTCCTTCTGCCAGTAGTGGCCGCCGTAAACCTTGAGACGTTTTTCGTTTACGCCACGCTCCTTCAAAGCGGCCACCAGATGCGGAACGGCCGATACATAATTGTAGAAGCCATCCCTGTTGAAGATCCATACACCGTGGCCGGAGCCGATGGCATCGCCGGTAAAGAGCAGGTCCTGTCCCTTGAGCAGATAGACCATGGAGCCGTCCGTATGGCCGGGAACGGCTATAGCCTCTACTTCCATGCCGCCCAGGTCGAAGACTTCCCCTTCACCGATGAAGGAGCGCTGTGCCTCAGGAAAACGGTCGGCCAGGCGCCGGAAATCCCCTTGCGGCAGTGCAAAACGCACTTCCGGATTCTCCACGAAGGCGGGAATCATGCCCGTGTGATCTCCGTGGTTATGGGTGAAGGTGATGGTGAGCAGCTTGTCTCCAATGCGCTCTGCAACAAGGCTCTGCAGGGATTCGGCGGCATTATCGGCCCAGTTGATGGGATTGGAAAGATCAATGACTAGGGCTTCTTTCTCACCTACAAGCAGATAGATGTCCGAACAGTTATTGAAATGCGTAAGCTTGCCGTCGGCATCAAAAGTCTCGCCGGCGGGGTTGCTGCTGTTATAGTCCTGGATGTGGTACACGTTCTTGCCGATGACGGAAACGGTGTATGGGCCCACCTCCACATCCTTCTGAGAACAACATGCGGCTGCAAGGAGCAGCGGGAGGAGGAATGCGGTTTTGCGTAACATATTGATAGATAATTATTTATTAAATAAGCCTGCTGTAAAAGTGCAGCAGGGTATTTACGTAACTGCTTAATAGCGAATAAAGATACAAAAAAATTGCTACCTTTAAGGCATGAAAGCGACAAAACTTATTCTGGTCCTCCTGTTCCTAGGTTTGGCAGGAGCCTACACTTGGGCGCAGCAGCCCCTTCCTCAGCAGGCAGGACGCATGCCTGTAATGTGCAAATGGCTCAATAACAACGAGGTGGCATTTACCTACGACGGCTCTTATACGGATGCCTTCAAGGTGAATACCAAAAACAATAAATGGCAAGTGACGGAAGGCGTCCAGGCTCCGGAGAAATACAGTGATTTTCCCATTAAGCCGGAGGGCGCCGTTAACCTCAGCTTCAGCCCGGACTCCACCCTTCTGGCCTTTACCCGCGCCAATGACCTGTGGGTGGTGGACATAGCCAGCGGAGCGGAGAAGCGCCTCACCTTTGACGGCACGGAAACCATTATGAACGGCTATGCCAGCTGGGTGTATTACGAAGAGATTTTCGGCCGGCCTTCCCGATACCGGGCTTTCTGGTGGAGCCCGGACAGCAAAACCCTTGCGTTTTACCGTTTTGACGACACGGAAGTCCCCATGTTCCCCATCTATTCTCCTTTCGGCCAGGACGGGACGCTCCGCCGCACGCATTACCCCAAGGCGGGGGAACGCAATCCAGAAGTGCGCATCGGCTTTGCCAGCATTGCCGACGGCAACATTGTCTGGGCCGATTTTGACGAGAAGGAAGACCAGTACTTCGGCACGCCTTTCTGGGGAGCCGACAGCCAGGCCTTTTTCGTGGGACACGAACCCCGCATCCAGAATACGTTGGATTTGTATGCGGTAAATCCCGCCGACGGCAGCAAACGGGCCATCTATCACGAAGAGGTACCCACCTGGCTGGACTGGATTGAAGGCATGCTGTTCAGTGACAAGGGTTTATACATGGTCCGGAGCTTCGAAACCGGATGGCAGCAAGTTTATTTCCTGAGCTATGACGGAACGCAGCTCAAGCGCCTCACCGACGGCCCCAACTGGCGGGTGAATTTGGTGCGGGCCGATGCGGACGGCACCGTCTACTTCACCGCCGAAAGGGATTCCCACGTGCGGAGCGCTTTGTATAAGGTATCGCCCAAGGGCGTCATATCGGCCCTTACGGATCCGGCGTTGAACGTCCAGGGGGTTTCCTTCGCCCCGGACGGCCGCCATTTCGTAGCCACCACTTCCAACCTGCAAACCCCGCCCCGGCTGGCCGTGTACGATACCCGCAAGCCGGAGAAGTCCTATACGGTGGCATCGGCCCAACGTCCGGAAGGGACTGTGGGTGAGCTGGTTTCCATTACGGTGGACGGGCTGGAACTGCCGGGCGTCATCTACTATCCCAAGGACTTTGACCCCGCACAGAAGTACCCTGTGCACGTGGATATCTATGGCGGACCGGATACGCCGCAAGTCTCGGACCGCTGGGTGGCGCCTTCCCGCTACGCCTGGTATGGCAATAACGGCATCATTGAGCTCATAGCCGACTGCCGCGCCGCCGGACACAACGGCCGTGCGGGCACTGACGCCATCTATAAACACCTGGGTACCATTGAAGTCTCGGATTTCGTGGAATGGGCCAAGTGGTTGCAAAGCCTGCCTTATGTCAAAGCCGATAAGATTGGCGTGGAAGGCTTCAGCTTCGGCGGCACCATGACCGCCCTCCTGGTGGCCGAAGCACCCGAGTATTTCCACTATGGCATTGCCGGCGGCGGGGTGTACGACTGGGCCTTATACGACACCCATTATACGGAACGCTTCATGTCCACACCCCAGGATAATCCGGATGGCTACAAAAACACGGCTGTAGTGGGCCGTGTGGCAGGATATCCTGCCAAGGTGGGCAAGAGCGACGGCTCCGTCATGCTCAAAATCACCCACGGCACCGGCGACGACAACGTCCATTTCCAGAACACCTTGCAACTCATCGACGCCCTGCACCGGCAAGGGGCCGATTTCGACTTCATGATATACCCGGATGGTATGCACGGCTACCGCGGGTACCAAGGCACCCATTTCAACACCGCCAACCAGGACTTCTGGCTCAAGTATCTGAAGGGAGAATAGTTCCTACCCAAACAGCGGGTCCGGGAAATTGACCAGATAGACCTGCTCTACGGCGCGGGTAAGGGCCGTGTATAGCCATTTCAGGTCATCGGTCACCAGGAAATCCTGCCAGAAGGGGTTGTCCACAAAGACACAGCGCCACTGGCCGCCCTGGGCTTTGTGGCAGGTAATGGCCGATGCGTACTTTATCTGGAGGGCATTGAAGAAGGGGTCCTGACGGACAGCCTCGTAGCGTTTTTTCTTGGTGGTAAGGTGGGCGTAATCGGCCAGTACCCCCTGATACAGGGCATTGGACTGCTCATAACTAAGGGCAGGCGACTCGGAGGCGAGCGTATCCAGCAGCACCTTCATCTCCAGTTCCTGATTGTTGTAGTCCGGGAAGGCCAGGCAGGCATCGGCGAAATGCAGGCCATATCTTTCCTCGAAGTGGCGGATCCACACCAGGCGGGCCATGTCTCCGTTGGCAATGTAGTCCGTCCCCTCCAGACCGGACACATAGCAGTTCTTCACTATCATCAGTTTGTCTTCCCGCACCAGTTGCTCCTCACGGTACAGCACCTGGGCCCGGATACCGGCATTGTAGCGGTTCGCCCGCTTGTTGGAACGGCAAAGCACCACCACCTCTTCCTCACCATAGCGGGCATAAGCGTCGGAAAGGGTTTCCAGCAGCTCTCCCCCACTCAGACGCACGATATCCGGGAAAGATTTGACGGAAAGTCCCACTTCCTCCAGGCCGATACCCTCATCCACGGAAGGAAGCACAGAGCGGAGGTGCGTAGCATTCGCCAGAATCCCTGAACCGGCTGCCTGCCGGACTACCGTAGTGAGACTGGCAAAGCCAACACCGCCGAAACCGGCCATATACTCCCGGGAAAGCGCCGGAGATGCATCCAGGCCGATGGGAGGCAACTGGGCCGCATCCCCAATTAGGATGAGTTTGCAGTCCGCTCCGCTCCGGACAAACGCCACCAGGTCTTCCAGCAGGTTACCGGAGCCGAAAGAACCGCCCTTTCCCGGCGTCTCTATCCCAATCAGCGATACCTCATCCACGATAAACAGCGCCCCGCGTGCCTTGTTGTAGGAAAGGGTGAACTGACCGTAACCATCGGCCCCGAAACTCTTTTGCCGATAGATGTGTTTGTGAATGGTGGAAGCAGGCTTTCCGGCGTAGAGGGACAGGACCTTTGCGGAACGGCCGGTGGGAGCCAGCAGGATACAAGGCACTTCCAATTCCGCCATGGTACCGATAACAGCCGCCACAGCTGTGGTTTTTCCCGTTCCTGCATAACCGTTCACCACCAGGATGTCGCCATCGTCGGTGGTCAGGAAAGCGGCCATTTGCCGTAGCAGGGCATCCTGGCAGGGAGTAGGGTCGTACGGAAAGCGCCGGAGGAAGCCATCGTATAAGAAAGCACTTCGGTCCATAGCTTACTTCCGGTGGAAAATGCTGTAGAAAACAGCCAGGACGGGATAGATTTCCACACGTCCCAGAAACATGTCGGCCGTAAAAATAAACTTAAGCGCCGTAGGCTCCGCATTGAAATTATCCATGGCGCCGATGGTGCCGATAGAAGGGCCCACATTGGCCAGTGAAGCCAGCGTACCGGTAAGGGCATGCCCATTGGGATCTCCCAGCACCAGGCACAAGATGGTAGAAATGCCGATGAGAAGGAAGAAAAGGGCTATGTAGAGCACGTGGGGATAGATTTCCTCGTCCCGGAGTACGCGCCGCCCCATCCGCACTTCAAAGATGGCCGACGGATAAAGGGCCTTCTGGATTTGCATATGGATAGCTTTGAACAGTACCAGCACCCGGTCCACTTTGAGACCGCCCGTAGGAGAGCCGGCACAGCCGCAGATGAGGGTTGCTACTATCAGCATAAAACTGGGCAGAACGGGCCAGGCGCCATTGTCACTGAGACCGAATCCGGTAGAAGAGGCATAACTGACCACATGAAAAGTCCCGTCCAGGAAAGCCTGCCCCCAGCCCATATCCGCCGTTTGCAACTTAAGGGAAAGGGAAGTTATGACGGATATCACGGCCAGGCCCACTACGTAAAACCGCAGGATATTGTTCTTCAGGGGCCGGAGCGTCCGGTTCACCAACGCTATGAAAATCAAGCCGAAATGAATGGAGGCCAGAAACATGAACACAATGGTGACCACCGATATAAGGGGTGAGCCAAAAGAGGCGATGGAAAGGTTCCTGCTGGAAAAGCCTCCGGCGGCACAAACGCTGAAGGCGTGGCAGATGGCATCGAACACCGGCATCCCGCAAATCCAGAAACACAGGAAAGAAGCCGCGCAGAGCCCAAGATATACGTAGGCGAAGATAAAAACCGTCTTGTTGGCCCGGCTGCGGTAGTCGTCCCGTGCGAGGGAAGAAAGCTCCATATTGGTGAGCCGGAGCCGTACGGGAGAAGAATTGGGGATTATCAGCAGGAGAAATACCACCACACCCAAACCGCCGATAAAATGGGTGGAAGCCCGCCAGAAAACCAGGCTTCTGGGCAGGGCCTCGATGTCTTCCAAAATGGTAGCGCCTGTGGTCGTAAACCCGGAAACGCTTTCAAACCAAGCGTTTTCTACCGAGAACGGGCCACCCCAAAGCGCATAGGGCAGGCCACCGAAAATAAAGGAGAGCAGCCACGACAGGAAGATGATCATATAACCATCCTTCAATGTAATCTGCTCCGTCTTCCTTACAAAGATAAAGGGGAAAATACCCACAATGAAGGTTATGGAGAAACTGATCAGCAGCGGAGTCAGGGCGCTGTCCTGCCCGTCTATCAGTGAAACCAGCACCGACAGAAACATGAACAGGGCACTCACCAGCAGGGCTAAGCCGACATTCCTGGATATAACCTTCAGGTTCATAAGGCCTATTTTTCCGAATCCTGGTTAAATTCCTGTGGGCCTGCACCATTACGTTCCCGCAGTTCGGCCAGACGACGGCGGGTCTGGCGGGACTCCTCGGTAAGTTCCATAATTTCCGCATTCAAATCGGCCAGCTGATCGCTTCCGTTTACGGTGTAAGAATACTTATGCTTGTACGCCCTGTAGTTTCTAAGGCCCTCCAGCATCTTGTAGATGGGATTTACATAATCCGACAAGATAAAGAACATCAGGAGGAACACCAGGAGGATACCCACCAGCACGGCCACGAAACTGGGAACGATGCTGCGGTAAAGGCCGCTGTCGAAATCCTCCGAATTCTGCTGGAGTTCCTGGTACATTTCCCCGCTGAGGGTATCCAGATAGCCTCTCATCCGACCAAAGAGCGGCTGCAGTCGCTCAAAATACCAGTCCCGGGTGTCTATGAACGTGGACTGAAGCACATCTGTGAGTTCCGTAGAAGCCAGCATATAGGCCGAATAGGCATACAAGACCGAATCGGCCATAGGGGCTGCGCTGATGCCCACCGACGAAGACTTGAGCGAATCGCAGCGGGAAAGGAAAGACTCCCTGTCGAATTCCGGAAGGGCCGATACGGACTCATCCCCTATTACTGCCAGCACTTTCATATTGTAGGAATCCACATCATCCAACAGTTCCTGGGCTATGTGGATGTTCCGGATATCCTCGGCGATAAGGGTGGACACATAGTTGGACATACGGCTGAATTCCAGCATTGAGATAATGCTGGACAGCAGCAGGACAATAGCGATGGCGCTGAGCGAAAGCGTCATTTTCATCCTGAGGGACAGGCGGAAGCCGCTCCACCAATTCTTTAACCTTGTCAACATAGGTGCAAAGATACAAATTTTTCAGATATAATTATTTTCTAAATTTTTACAAAATGCCTATGTTTTATTGAAATAAATTTATTAAATTTGCGCAAATTAAAATAACTATTATGAGAGAGACGTTCCTCGAGAAGAAAGATAATAAGAACTCCCTTCTCAAAAAAACCATTTTATACCTTAGCATCGAGCAGGGTGAACACAGCATTGCAGCCTTGAGCGATGCCATCGGCGCTTCGGTCCCCACCGCCACCAAACTCATCGGTGAACTCATCGATGAAGGCTTCATGGTGGATATGGGCAAGTCCGGCACCTCGGGCGGCCGCCGGCCTTCCATCTACGGCCTCAATCCGGAAGCCGGTTATTTTATCGGCGTAGATATCCGCAATACCCATGCAACCATAGCTGTCACGGACTTCAAGGGCAACTTGCTGTCCTTCAAGGACGATATTCCTTTCCAGATGGAACGGAACGAGGAAGCGGTACACCGTATCGCAGCCATGCTCCGCGACTTCTTCCGGGAAGAGAACATCGAGTGGAACAAGGTGATGGGCCTGGGCATCAGCATTCCGGGGCGGGTGAATCCGGTTACCGGCTACAGCAACAGCTATTCCTTCGACGAGCACCGTACCATCGGCAGCATCCTGGAGGATGAACTGGGCATCCATGTGGTGCTGGAGAATGACTCCCGCGCCATGACCTATGGTGAATACCTGGGCGGCGTGGGCAAGGAGAAAAACGTTCTGTTCGTGAATGTAAGCTGGGGCCTGGGAATGGGTATGGTGCTGGGCGGAAAACTTTACTACGGCACTTCCGGATACAGCGGCGAGTTCGGACACTTCCCCCTGCTGGACAACGGCCAGATGTGCCGCTGCGGCAAGATAGGCTGCCTGGAAACCGGTGCTTCCGGATCGGCCCTGGTGCGGATGATAGGAGAAAAACTCAAGGCCGGACGGGCCTCTTCCCTGGCCGGGAAATACCGGGCCGAGGGAAGGGTGAACCTGAACGACATTTTTGAAGCCATCCGCAGCGAGGATATTCTGGCCATCGAGATGGTGGAGAAAGTGGGCACCAACCTGGGCAAGGGCCTGGCGGGTCTGATCAATATCTTCAATCCGGAACTGGTGGTAATCGGAGGAAAACTGGCCGTCGCAGCCGGCGATTACCTGATGCTGCCCATCCGCACCGCCGTCAAACGCCACGTACTGAATATCGCCAATCAGGATACCACTATCAAAATTACCGATCTTAAACGTACCGCAGCTCCCATCGGCGCAGCCTTGCTGGTGAGAAGCCGCATCCTTGGAATTCTTTAATATGCCCCAAATTTCGCGTCGCGGCACCGATATGCCGTCGTCCCCCATCCGGAAACTTGCCCCGCTGGCCAATGCCGCCAAAGCGCAGGGCGTGAAAGTGTATCACCTGAACATCGGCCAGCCAGACCTTCCCACGCCCCAGAAGGGCTTGGACGCGCTGAAGGCCGTTACTCGCAAAACCTTGGAATACAGCCCATCAGAAGGTTATCCGGGCCTCCGGCAGAAACTAATTGGTTATTACAAACAGTTTGGCATAGAACTTACCCCGGAAGAAATCATCGTTACTACCGGCGGTTCGGAAGCCATCCTGCTTTCGTTCATGGCTTGCCTGGATCCGGGCGATGAAATCATAATGGTAGAGCCCGGCTATGCCAACTACATTTCTTTCGCCAAGACGGCCGGCATCAAAGTGCGCACCGTCACTTCCACCATTGAGAACGGTTTCGCCCTCCCGCCGGCAGAGGCCTTTGAACAGGTGATTACTCCCGCAACCCGTGCCATCCTCCTGTGCAATCCCTCCAACCCTACGGGTTATGTCTATACCCCCGAGGAACTGCAGAAAATCAAGGAGATAGTTCTCCGGCACGATTTGTACCTGTTCTCGGACGAGGTGTACAGGGAATTCATCTACAACGGAAAACCTTATGTGAGCGCCCTCACCCTGGGAATGGATGACAATGTGGTGATGATAGACTCGGTGAGCAAGCGCTATTCCGAATGCGGCATCCGCATCGGCATGGTGGTCACCAGGAACAAAAAGGTGCACGACACGGTGATGAAATACTGCCAGGCCCGCCTGAGTCCCCCCCTGCTGGGGCAGATTGTGGCCGAAGCCTCTGTAGAAGGTGTGGAAGATTACCTGAAAGAATGCCACGCGGAATACAAGGCCCGCCGGGATTTCTTCATTGAAGGACTGAACCGGATCCCGGGCGTGGTATCCCCCATGCCCCAAGGCGCTTTTTATACAGTAGCCTCCCTCCCGGTAGACGACGCGGAGGATTTCTGCCGATGGCTCCTGACGGACTTCCGGCTTAACGGCGAAACAGTGATGATGGCTCCGGCCGCCGGGTTCTACAGCAACCCGGGTTTGGGACGCAATCAGGTCCGGATGGCATACGTCCTAAAGATTGAAGACCTCAAACGCTGCCTGATTATTCTGGAAACAGCGCTGAAAGAATACGCAAAAGAGGGTTGACCGCTTGGTCAACCCTCTTAATTTATCCCAGACGGGCAATCAGTTCGTTCCCCAGCGCTTCCTTCACCTTGATGTGATTCAGCACTGCCGTCACGAAGGAATTGGACTCGAAGTCTCCGCGGACTTCCGAGAAGTCGTGTTCCTTGTCTTCCCGGTTGCCATCGGCCCCGAAACCTGTCATGGCAGCCAGGTTGAATTCCTTGCGGGCATCCTCGTACAGGTCCTTGTCCAGGCCAATAACCGCCGTTTTCCACTGCTCAACGATATCTTTCACCTGAGCGGCAGTAATGGTTTCCAGCGGATAGCCGAAGAATTCGCCGAATTTGTCGTAGGCCCAGGTCCACTCGTATTCATAATAATGCGAATGCAACTCGTGGAAAGCATCTGAGAAGCCTTTCAAATCCACCTTGCCGGCAGTCACCTTGTCCAGAAGTTCGTCTACGGCCGATTTGGGGGCGATGAGGCCGCTGATATCCACCCAATTGCCCTTCCCCACCGGAGTGGAGGGTTTCAGCAGGGCACGAATCTGCTCGTCTGAAGCGCCTTTGGGCATATCCTTGAGTCTGGAAATGATGGAGTTGCCCAGGAACTTGGTGATAGCCGTACGATAATAGCGAAGGCCGTTCTTGAGGGAACTGTTGCGGATTTTGGTGCTGTGATAGGAATAGATATCGGACAGTTCACCGGAGGAATACTGGAGGTTCTGCAACAGTTTGATACCCTTGAACATCTTCTGGATGGTATAAGGGCTAAGAAGGTTGTAATTGATGCTGTCCAGGCGGTCCGGATCCTTGCGGGCATCCCGCTTGGGCCACTTCTGGGCGTCGCGGACCGTACCCACGCTCCTGAGATTCACACCCGGGACCAGATAAGTAGTATTCTGCTGCTCAATCAGATAGGAGAATGGTAGGTTGGAGGTATCTGAATGGGTGACGTGACGCCCCATCACCAGTGAGAAGGCACCCACACGGGAAGGCCAGAGCACATAAGAGTCCGAAGCCGTCTTGGAACCCCGCTCCAGCACACCCTGATGGATGGGGCCCAGCTTGTACATATGGTTACTCTGGTTGGAGCCACTGCCGGCGTTCATGAAGGAGAACATACCGGCAATGAGCAGGCTGGACTTGTGGTGAGTCACGGTGAAAGGCCCCGCAAAGATGGCGCAGGCCTCACCGTTTTCTTCCTGGCAATTGCTGAAGAACAGGGAATCGGAAGCACTGTAGCCGTGCCCCATGTGGCAGCACTGGCCCACAAAACAGCGTTCCAGGGTGGTGTTATCCGTAACGGAAGAGCCGCTGCAGATGATAAAATCGTCGGCAATAACTCCGTGGCCGATAGTGACAGGTGCCGTAAGATTGCTGTTCACGCTGCCGTTCTTGAGGCGGCTGACGCCAAAGATATCGGCTCCGTCCCCAATGCGCACATCCCGGATATAACGGGTGTTGCGGATGGAGACATGACTGCCGATGTATCCCATGGCGGAAGACTGCTGCTCCGAATACTCTCCTATCAGTTCATTCAGACGGGCGATAACCTCCGGCCGATGGCGGTACATCGCCAGGACATAAGCAACCTGGGAACTGAGACGGTCGTAGATTTTCACTTCACGGCCTCCGGTTTCATTGAGTACGGATACCTCTACTCCGTTTCCGAAGCTGGCTTTTTCCCCGCAGAGGATAATATCCACGTTCTCGATATAAGTATTCGGGCCGATTTCATAGTTGGCGATATAGTCCGTAATGTTCTCCACCAGGGCGTCGTCTCCGATGGTAACATTGTGCAAAGTGGCGTTCCGGATGCCGGAATGCTTTGTGAGGCCGCCCGACAGGGTGATGCTGGATTTAAAGCTGCCAAACTTTACATGTCCGGAAAAACGGACGTTTCTGATATACTTGATGGTTGTGGGATCCGAAGTCTCTACGGTGGACCAGTCGTCCGACTTGCAACCTCTTTCGATGAGGAGTTGGACTTCGGCTTCGGTTAAAGGTCTGAATTCCATACTGCTGAGTACTTTACATAATGATGACAAATATAGCACTTTTTTCCGTATCTTTGCATATTCAAACCGTATATTGTATGATGCAACGAGTCGTCATAACAGGTATGGGCATCTGGTCCTGCCTGGGTAATACGCTGGACCAGGTCCGGGATTCCCTGTACGAGGGCAAGTCCGGCATCGTCCTGGACCCCGAACGCAAGGCCATGGGCTTCCGCTCCGGCCTCACCGGAGCGCTCCCCAGACCGGAACTGAAGGGAGAGCTTCCCCGTTCCCAGCGGGTATATATGCCCGAACCCGCCCAATATGCCTACTGCGCCACCCGGGATGCCCTCCGGCAGGCCGGCATAGACCAGGACTGGCTGGACAGTCACGAAGTGGGACTTTTATATGGAAACGACAGCACGGCAGAGGCTGTGTACAACTCCATAGCCAAGATTGTGGAAAAGAAAGATACCATGCTCTGCGGCAGCGGAGCCATCTTCCAGTCCATGAATTCCACGGTCACCATGAACCTGGGTGTTATTTTCCGGCTCAAAGGCATCAACCTTACCGTATCCGGTGCCTGCGCCAGCGGGTCTCACGCTATCGGCCTGGGAGCCCTGCTCATCCAGAATGGCCTGCAGGAAATGGTTGTATGCGGTGGTGCCCAGGAGGTAAATATGGCTGCAACCGGTTCATTTGACGGTATTTCCGCTTTTTCCATGCGGGAAGACGATCCCGCCGCAGCCAGCCGTCCCTTCGACCGGGACCGCGACGGTTTGGTTCCCAGCGGTGGTGCCGCTACGGTTATCCTGGAGAGTTATGAATCGGCCCGCAAACGGGGAGCCGCCATCCTGGCCGAAGTGCTGGGGTATGGCTTCTCTGCCAATGGGGACCATATTTCATCACCCAACGTGGATGGCCCCGCCCGTTCGCTGGAAATGGCTATCCGCCGCGCCGGCGTCTCCCTGCAGGAAATCGGCTATGTGAACGCGCATGCAACTTCCACCCACGTGGGCGACGCCAACGAGGCCAAGGCCCTGCTGCGCGTACTGGGCGAAAAAACCATTCCCGTCACGTCTACCAAGTCCCAGACCGGCCACGAAATGTGGATGGCTGGGGCTTCGGAGGTCATATACTCCCTGCTCATGATGAAGAACGGCTTTATCGCTCCCAATATCAATTTTGAGCATCCGGACGAAGATTCCTGCCACCTTTGGATACCCGCCACCCGCCTGGAAAGGAAATTCGATACCTTCCTGTCCAATTCGTTCGGCTTCGGCGGAACCAATTCCACCTTGATTATCCGTAATGTCTAAGGCTGTTGTCATCGGTTCCGGTCTGGGAGGGCTGCTCTGCGGTTCCATCCTGTCCCGGCATGGCTATACAGTAACCGTGTTGGAACGCGGTGCACAGGTTGGCGGCTGTCTGCAGTCGTTCGTTCGCGGCGGTATCCGTTTCGACACGGGATTTCATTCGGTGGCCGGACTAGCCCCGGGAGAACCTTTATACCGGATTTTCGAGCCGATGGGGCTGATGCGACTTCCCTGGAGGAAGGTTTCATCGGCCGATGAAGTAGTAGTGGATGGCGTTTCCCACTCTTTGCCGAATCCTGCGGAAGTGCCGGCGCTGGTGGGTCTGAAACATCTTGCATACGATATCGGCACCCATTTTTCCGAGGAAGCATCCGTCAGGGCGGCGGATTGGCTGAAGGCCGAAGGACTGGATCCCCGCATATTTTTGGGCGCATCGCTACGGCTTCAGTCTCCCCTGGAAGAGGTTTCCCTGCACGAGTATGCCCATATCGCCTATCACTTCATGAAGGGGAGTTGGCGGCTGGAAGGGGGCGGACAGGTCCTGGCCCAGGCCCTTTGCGACGACATCCATTCCCGTGGCGGTGCCGTGCTTACCAGGAAAGAAGTGGTGGAAATCCGCAACCTGGCTGGTGACAATTGCAGGGTGTCCTGTGCCGATGGCAGTACATACGAAGGCTTGGCCGTTTCCGATATCCATCCCCTTGAGACCACGGCCCTGGTTCGTCCCGGCCTGCGCCCGTCTTACCTCAGGCGACTCTCCATCCTGAAGAACGGAAGTGGCATTTTTACCACTTATATCAAATTGAAACAGAGGCAGATCCGTTACGTAGACCATGCCATTTCCATCGACGGGATGCTGCTGCATTTCGGGCAGGCCGATGAAGAAGGTTATGCCCTTTCCCTGGACCTGATGACCCACGTCAGCGGAGTCATTGCGGAGCGGGAGGCTTTTGCCAAAGAGTGCATTTCCCGGGCATCGGCCTATATCGACGGACTGGAAGATGCGGTGGATGCCTTCTGGACCAGCACGCCGGATACCTGGAAGCATTTTACGGGTACGCCGGAGGGTTCGGCCTACGGCATCGTCAAGCGCTGTTCAGAACTGAGCGTCTGCGTCGTGTCCCCCAGGACGCCGCTTCAAGGGCTGTTTCTCACCGGACAGAATTTAGGGCTTCACGGCATCCTGGGAGTGAGTTATACGGCCGTACGTACCTGCTCCGTAATCCTGGGAGCAGACAAGATTAACCAAATGTTTGATTTTGCACAATGAAGCAGTATGCATTAGTCACCGGCGGAAGCCGCGGAATCGGCAGGGCTATCTGCCAGAAACTGTACCAGATGGGCTACGAAGTCCTTATCAACTACGTTTCCAACACCGCTGCAGCGGAAGAGACGCTTTCCTCCATCGACGGGCATGGAGAGCTGCTTCGCTTCGATGTAGCCGATGCCGATGCCGTAAAATCGGCCCTGGAAGCCTGGCAGGCCGCCCATCCGGAAGAGTATGTGGAGGTGCTGGTGAATAACGCCGGAATCCGGAGGGACAATCTGCTTATCTGGATGGAGGCCGATGAGTGGAGAAAGGTACTGGACACTACGCTGAACGGTTTTTACAACGTAACCCATGCCGTACTCCAACCCATGCTGCTTCACAAGTTCGGCCGTATTATCAATGTTACTTCCCTGAGCGGAATCAAAGGACTTCCCGGCCAGACCAACTATTCGGCCGCCAAGGGCGGGCTCATCGCCGCCACCAAGGCCCTGGCCCAGGAGGTAGCCCGTAAGAAAGTGACTGTAAACGCTGTAGCCCCTGGTTTCATCCACACCGACATGGTGGAAGGCCTGGACGAAGCCACCCTAAAAAAAGACATCCCCGCAGCCCGCTTCGGTGACCCGGAAGAAGTGGCCGCCCTGGTAGGCTTCCTGGCCTCCCGCGACTCCTCCTACATCACAGGCGAAGTAATCTCCATCAACGGCGGCTTATACACTTAATTGAACGGCTGTAGCCTCTGAAAACCAAGTCCCTCCCATCGCAAGCGATGGTTACCCACTCATGTGCCGTGGGCGGCGACAGTTTTCAGAGGCTACAGCCGTCCATAAAAAAAGAGCCCCAAAGGTATTAAACCTTCAGGGCTCTCGAAGAACCGCAGCTACCTACTCTCCCAACTGGTGGGTCAGTACCATCGGCGATGGTGAGCTTAACTTCTCTGTTCGGAATGGGAAGAGGTGGTTCCTCACCGCTATAGCCACGGCAGTA
>Ga0265298_10001716_pt1 | contig 32161 bp, 26 predicted proteins | sample AusTroGonzalo_MG_3_FD_193486 | JGI IMG/M metagenome (GOLD analysis project Ga0265298, IMG submission 193486) | Bovine rumen microbial communities from tropical cattle in Woodstock, Queensland, Australia - Gonzalo_01 | ecosystem: Host-associated > Mammals > Digestive system > Stomach > Rumen ... | reverse complement strand
TTTGCTTTATCACCGGCAGTATCGCTTTCTTCCTTGTCGCTGGCAATCTTTTTGTTAATCGGAGATTGCGAAACATCTATCGGAGTCTTATACAAACCTTGAACTTCTTTACTGTATTTGTCATTATCCTTGCTCGCTCTGTCCGTATTGACTTGTGACGCAACCGTACCGCTGTCTTTGTTTACTTCTTCATTTAAATCACTCAACTCACTGTTTGTCTGACTCAGTTGATTTTCCAACTTTTCCTTTAAATTGTATAGCTGAGCCATCTTTTTCTCGTGTTCGGCTTTCAGTGTAGCCAGAGTTTTGTTTTCGTTTTCAATAAGCCCATCAATAGTTTCTTTGGTTCCGTCTTCATATTCCTCAAGTTCTATTGAAGATAAGGCATTACTGATTTCATCTCTGATGGTTTCCGGTTCTATTCTCACTTTTTCATTACCCAATTCATCCTTTTTGATAATCGGAGCATACTCAAATATATCGTTTATTTTGGTTGCTGCCGTCAATATGGCATTCGGCATCGGAGCCTTTTGAACATAACTGGCAATATTATCATATTTACCGTCAATGTATTGATCATAAAATTCTTTCTGATCCGTCCACAACGGAAATCTCTTAACACGATCACCCAATTTGGCATGTTGACTATCCAAATCACGGGCAATATCTGCCGATACCTGAGCACCCCAAATCCAATTCATTAAGTGACCTTTACGGCTTTCTTCCGCCAAAGCTTCGGCTTTTTGCGGATCTTTCGTATTTTCGTCGGCATTTTGTTCATTGGCTGTCGCATTTTTAGCACTACTCATACTCGGAACCATATCCGAACCGTTTTTATTATCGGCATCCATCAGGTTAGGATCACTGCGGCCTACAACATAAACATCCTTATCAACACTGTTTTCAGTGCTCTCTCCGGTAACATCAACCTGTGCGGTATATGAATTTTCACTCGTCTTTTCCACGGTTGCTTCCGGTGCTTTTTCACCTTCCTTCAAATACGTTGATGTTTCTTGCAAAGCATCGGCATCTTTACCTTCATTATAGTAACCTAACAATAATCCGGCAACACCCATGTTATATTCATTTTCTTCAATCTTTTGAACATAGCACATATGTTTGGCATCATCCAGGCAGTAGTCATCATACAGACCTACACTGTCGCTCTCATCACCCGGATTCTTTTCCGGTGAATAGTGACAATAAATAGTTCCCGGGCCATAGAAATCACAATCTCCGCCAAACCATACCTTGGACGCCTTCGTATAATGCGGTGTCAGATAACCGATTGCACATTGGCTTGATTCTTGCAAATATTCAACCGTCTTATCATGATATTCACGGGCGTCTTTCAACTCCTGAAACGTCTTTTTGAAATCCGGCAACATTTGCTTCATATTGTGGAAGTTTTTAGCTTCATTAACGGACTTCTGAACTTCTTCCAAAACAGCCAAACTGGCCAAGTCATCTTCTTTGCCGTCCAAAACGCTTTCATATCCTTCGGCTTTTTTGAGCTCTTCAAAAGCACCGCCCATGATATTTTCTTTGTTTTCCATACTTTTTTCATACTTGGAAAACTCCTCCAAATCTTCTTCCGTCAAATCATCGTCATCATCGCCGGCAGAGGCAAAGGCAACGGATACAGCGCTTTGGGCAAAATAGTTATTCTGCGGCAAATACTTTTCATTTAAGAAAGCATCTTTATCTTCTTTCTTGTCTTTGTCTTCTTCTTTAGCCGCTTTAATTTTTGCGGTATTCTCAATGGTCTTAACCGCTTCGTATTGATGTTGCATTTGAATCAGATATTCATTATAACGCATAATCTTGTCATAAATCATAGCAACATCCAAAGCTGCTTTCCAATGGCATACTTTATCTTCATCACCGCTTTCGCCTTCGGTCGGTTGCTCTTCTGTTTTTTTCTCGCCACCGCCGTCTTTACTCTCTTCACAGCCGGTCATGCCTAACAAATTGCAATATTTTCCTTCCATAAGGCAACTTTCCATCATGGCGATTCTTAACATCATACCGCGATCATCGTTTCCGTTACCGCTACTCAAATCGGCAGAAGCATCTATTGCGTTAGGATCATCACCGATGGAAGCGGCAACTTCACAACCCTTACCGTCTTTTCCGCACAACTCTTTGAACATTTCGGAAGCGGTAATATACATTTCCAAAGACATATCCGTCTTTATATTTTCACCTTTTTTCCGATACGCAGATTTAATTTTACTTTTATTAGAAGGATATTGCAGGAACAGATTTACAAAGTCCACCTTTATTGAATCCTCTTTACGAATATCCACCCCTTCTCGTTGACTGTCCATAATGGTACGAGAGGCCGAAGCTACCTTCTTCTTGGCCGACAACTTTTGCGTAAGGGAATTAAGAGCTGTATTGCCCAAATTAACCGCATATGCAGTCAGCTTTTGTTTGATTTTGGTAACATCCGTCATTTCCTTTAAACGGTCTTTAACATCCTTAATTTGGTCAACCGTATTATAAGCCCAGTCAATTGCCGGAGGGATACACATCACGCAAAATTGCGGAGAAAACGGAATCAACGGGGTAAGGTCAGGCCATATAAATGCCTGCACATTCTTGTTAAGACAAGTGCACGTTAATAAAACAGATATAAAGTAGATTATTTTTTTCATTTCGCGCCTCTCCTAAAAACCATTAAAATTCATCATAGCATTACCCACCGCACCGGATACTGTATTTTTCAATTTGCGTTTCAAATCATCTTTGGTCAGAACATAATCATCCAAATTAAACTTGGTATAATCGCGGCTGTAATCCGGAAGCTTATACACATCTGCCCATTTCTGAATTTCAGCACTTGCTTCGTGACGCATTTGTGCCAACAACATTTCCATATATTGAGCGGCAACTTTTACGATTTGAACATCTACGCAAACACGCATCGTTTCTTGGCCGAAAACAGCTTCTGCATTGTCACGTGCCTGCTCGCATTTTTTCATCTTATCGCCGGTTTCCTGAATACTCTTATAGGAGTCGACGATAACGTTAACCAAATTCTTTTCGGACTTGAAGAATTCTTCCTTACGCGCCTTACGAACTCTGGCCAAATTCTCGGAATTACCGAATTCATATTTACCCAAGAACAATTTTTCTACACTCGCCGCATATATGGCATCGGTTTCTTCTTCTTCCATTTTCAGAGTAAACATACTGAGGGCTTCGGCATTCAGTTGCTTTAACATATCTTCTTGGTTAATCTTACTGCTGTAATCAGCCATAACTTTCTGCAAATCGTTCATTTGCTTGCTAAGTTTCTCTTCTTGTTCAAACGCTTTCATATCACTGCTGATTTCGGTTTTTTGCTGTTCAAGGTTAGCTATACGCTTAGACAAATTATCCAAATCATCAGCCAACGTATCAAGCATTTCATCTTCCGGTTGCAGTTGATTCATTAACTTAACTTTGGCATCCCACTCGGCTCTGAGCTCTACCATCTGAACCTCCAAGGCACGCTCTTTTTCGCGTTTTGCCTTGGCATCGGATTCTATCGTATCTCTTGCTTGAGCTGCCAATGTGGCAAAATCAAGTTTATAGTTACCCAATTCGGACTTCATGGCATCCGTAAAACCGCTCAAACTAAAATCACCGGCATTAAACTGACCTTTGGCCGCACTTGAAACAATACCGGCACCCGGTTTAACCACATACTGCTTAAACAGTGCCGCACCTTCAGTACCGAGAGTTTTTTCCATAAAAGCTTCGGCCTTCTTGGTCCATTTTTCTTTTTCTTTCAAAATTTTAGATTGAATATCCTCGTACTTTTCTTTGACCTTTTCAATTTTTGCCAATATATCGGCAATCGGACCGGTGGCTTCCAATTTAACTGTAGCATTGGCAGGCATAGCCGTTACCATATAGGAGGCTAATACAAGAACCAAGATTTTGTAACTATACTTTTTCATACCTTAATCCTCCTTTTTAACTGCACTCAGCCACACAAGATAAGATCGGCTGTCCGGATTCTCTGCGCTTTTCGTTATCACTGTTGCACTTACTGCAACGTTCTTGCTTATCTTTTTTATTAAGCTCTTCAAAAAACTTTGCGCGTTCCTCAGCTTCCTTCTTTTGGGCTGCCTCTACGGCTTCCTTCCATTGCTGATTTTCATCTTGTATTTGACCGTAACCGCTCTCCAATCCGGAAAGTCCTGCATTAATATTTCCGTTACTACCTAAATTGGAAATAACATCGCCTACATTGCCACCGCTACCGGCAACATCATAAACTCCCGAGGCAAGAGAACCGGCTCCGCCTATTACAGAACCTAAGCCTTCGTTTCCGGAATTTCCGACTGCGGCACCCGTACCATGAGCCGCAGCATTAACAGCATTGCTCCAGTCACCATTAAGTGCGGAATTGAGGGCATTACCGGCACCATTTGAAGCACCGGTCAATATTCCGGCGGCATTATCGGCACCGTATTGAGAGGTTATGGTTGCAGCTCCGGCCAAAGCGCTGTCGGCCATACCGCCCCAGTTGCCGTTTTGGGCATTATTGTACATATTGTTGAGTGTGGTAACTCCGGTTGCACCCGTTTTTAAGCCGTCTGTCACACTTTGCCAACTTCCCGGAGCATTACCGTATACATCGGCAGCACTGCCCAAGGCATTGCCTAAAGCTCCGGCGGCATCTCCGTTTTTAATACTTTGAAGCGTGGTGGAAATACCGTTAGCCAAAGCCTGACTGTTTGCTTCGCGTTGCTTTTGCATCATCGCCGCAATAGTATCTTCGCTGGCATCCTCTTCTTTTTCTTCATCTTCTTCTTTGGCACCGGTAATATCGGAAACATCATCAATATTACCTTGGTTAAGCTCGCCTTCGTTCTGCATCTTTTTATATGCGGACATTGCCTCGCTTATCTTCAACCAACGATGGTGGGCATTCCAAACCGTTTCATAGTACTTTTGCTTAACCGTGTTAACATCAGCCATATTTTTCAACTCATCTTGCTTATTTTTACAAGCACTAACCTCATTGCTTGTGCATTTCGGCATATCGGTAATGAGTGAACCTTTGGCATCAACACAACGGCAAGGATCTTCCTCTATAATTTGAACGCGGCGAACCAAACTGTTGGCAAACAGTGTGGCCGCATTATCAACCATAAGGTTATTACTGGTTTCATCCATAGCCGCAATATATTTTATATCATCATGCTTATGCTGTCTTTTTAAATATGTCTGTCCGACCGCAACCTGTAATTTCGGATTGACGAATGCTCCCATATCAACATATTGTCCTATACCCGGCAAGGATATACTGCTCAATGAAGATTTAAGGAACATCATACCTTCGGCCATTGCCATATCTTTCATGTCTTTATAGAATTGTTGGGCTTTATTCTTCAGTTCATCTTTTACCTTATCACGTATTTGTGATACAATGTTACGGTTAAGGCTTAATTCCTGCAAATTAGCCTGAATATTGACATATTGTTTAACAACAGCATCAACTTTTTCCGTTATGGAAGTAATTTCGTCCTGAATAATGGACAACACATCCAAATCTGCCTTGGCGGTACTTGGAAGCAATGTTGTCATTGCGATAGCAAGTATTGTCGCTATTTTCTTTTTCATTTTCCGTTCCCTCCGTTCCTTATGGTTTCCAATTTATTTTTCCGTTATTTTATTTCTACCTTAACATCTGTAGAATTGAATTCCGGATCACCAGCGCCACCCGAAGTATTGCCGTCTTCCTTCTTTTCTTCCTCAGGTTCTTCCTCATCCATAATAACAGACGGATCAAGGTCTTCAATACCGCTTACCACCATGTATTTCAACTGCTCAACCTGCAATTCCCTGATATCGTTCATCATATTGGTAACAAAAGATAACGAAGCCGTTATTGATTTGTTATCATCGGATTCGGTTTTCATTTCGGAATGAGCTTCATTGTGCTTATTCATGGTTTCTTCGTGGTTATCAACCGCTTGCGACTTAGTAATGGCTGTTGCACCGGCATCGGTCAAGAATTTATACTTCAAAAATTGATATTCTTTTTCGGCCTCTGCCTTTGCCGTCGCATTGGAATTGTTCATTTCCGAAACATATTGTTTGATACAATTAACAAACAACTGCGGGTCTTTGGCCACATCTTCACCTTTTATTTTGCAGTGCATTGCCATAATATCCGGTATTATATGACGACCGTTATACAGTCCGTCATATTTTTCGGCATCTTCTTTTTCCTTCTTTTCTTCGGCTTTTTTGGCTTCATCAACTTTTTCAGCTGCTTCTTCCGCGTCATCAGCGGCTTTTTCTTCTTCCGGCGATGCACCGGTACCGGTACCATCACCGCCTTCACCGCCACCTATAAGATTTTGCTCTTTTGTTTGAGTATTAACCTCACCGTTTTCATTGGTGGTGGTAGTAACCGTCATTTTCTTCTCAATTAAATCGCCTTCTTCGGTCGGACCGTCAGCAAAACCATCTCCATCTGCAGAACCATCATTATATCCCGGCTCGGTTGCTTCTCCTCCTTCGGCGGCATCACCACCTTCTGTTCCTCCTACATCTGCCGTAGCTTGAGGATCGCTTGGAGAATAACCGTTCATATCAACGGAGGCGCCATAAAACGACTTTTGCACCATCCCCAAATATTCCGGTGTCATACCCATTGCAGAAACTTGCGCACCGTTACCTTCTTTAATTTGAACTCCGTTTTTAAGTACATTATAAGAGCCGTCGTCACGGATATTTACAGTGTATTGAGCTCCATCAGCGCCCTTATAAACTTTGGCTTGAACACCGTTTTTATAGTTCGTTTCTATACTTTGCAGAGTCACGTTTTCGCCAATACCAATATCTTCAGGTTCTCCGTTTATATTACGCACACTATAGCTATATCCGCCACTATATGCATCATACGCTTTAGCCTCGTTCATCAGAGCAATACTGCTCACGGAAATTATCGATACGAATAAAACGCTGTTTAATATATTTTTTCTCATGATATTGCTCCTTATATTACTTTGAACATGTGGCTATGCATTTATCTGCACCATATTGGAGAATACATTGCTGACATTGTTGTTGTTTCATTTGGGCATTCATACTGTCCAAATTCTTCTTTATTTCCTCAGCTTGCTTCTTTTGAGCTGCCTCTACTGCTTCCTTGTGTTGCTGATTTTCATCTTGCATTTGGCCATAGCCGTTTTCCAAACCTGCAAGTCCGGCATTAATTTGTCCGTTGTTAGCAACATTGGAGATAACTTCTCCCAAATTACCACCACTACCGGCAGCATCATAAATTCCGGAACCAAATGTACCAGCTGCACCGATTGCGGTACCTAATCCTTCGGAGCCGGAACCGCCTACGGCAGAACCTGCACCTTGTGCCGCCGAGTTAAGTGCATTACCCCAATCGCCGCTCAACGCTGAATTCAGTGCATTACCTGCACCTTGCGAGGCATCATTGAAAACATTACCAACCGCCGATTCTCCGCCGCTGTTGATAGCACCGCCCGTAACATTGGCAGCGCCGCCTAAAACCTGTCCCCAGTTACCGCTGTCAACGCCGCGCAAAGCACTGCTTGCACCTTGAGTTACACCGGAATTGTTCTTAAGCCAATCATACGAATTTTGGAAGGCATTACTGCCGCGATTCGCTTTAGCTTCTTCGTTTTTCTTCATTCTTTCCGCCTTAGCTTCTTCCAAAGCTTTAGCTCTTGCCTGTTCTGCCGCCGCTTTTGCGGATTTTTCATCCATGCCTTTCTTTCTTGCCTCTTCTTCCGCTTCCTTATATGCCTTTTGAGCCTTGGCATTAGCAGCTACGTCCTGCCCTTCTTCTTTCAGGGTGCTGAGAGCTTGGCCGAAACGATCATAATCACCGTTTTGAATCTTATCAAAAATCATGGCACCGGCAGCCGCAAAACCACCGTTTTGAATTTCTTTAATGATTCGCATATTGCTGTCTATTTCCTGCTTAATAATCATTACCTGTTGCATGGTAACACGCACGCTGGAAATCAAACGTTTAATATCCATGGAAAGCAAAGGAATTCCGAATGCATGGGCTTCCGAAGAAGCCATCGTTATCATAAAGGCTAAACCTATTGCATACTTATTTTTACTTATACCAACCATCATGATAACCTCCTTATAATACTCAGATAAACAAAGCATGACACACTTTTACGGCAAATAAAAGTAATTCTATTATGCATTATAACACAATTTTAGCAAAAGAAATGTTAAATTTTTGTTACAATTTTATGGACAAAATGTCAATATTTATCGGTATTATGCGAAATCCAAATACTTCGTGAGGAAGTTATCTTCACCGTACTCCGCAATGAGCTGTTGAACAAGTAAAACGTTCTTACGACCGGAGTTGTAAACTCGCAAATATTTACCTAAACCGCCCAAATTAACATCCAATATTACCGATTCTCCGGTTACCGGACGCGACAGTAAAATTGCATACGGGAAATCACGATAACTCTTACCGAAAATGAAATCCAACTCGTTTTGAGTTAAGTTCCAGTTAGCGTAGTCATCAGGTTGAGCTTGCGGGTTTCTAAAGAAAATAACCGTTTGACATTGACCGCGAATAACCTCGCCCACGCCCAATTTATCAACAATATTCGGCTGTTGGAACGCGCACAAATATGCCTGACGTTTTTTACGACCTTCTTGCAAACCGATGATAAAGTAATCTCTAAACATCGGGTGCTTCAACATTGGCGCGGTCTCATCGATCATAATTAATGAAGGGACACCGGTTTCTCCGGTTTCTGCTTGGATTCGGTGCATGATGTAACTGATTACCGCCGGTGCCAGATTTTCGTCTTCAAAAATGTGTGTAAAGTCAAACGCCATAAAACGGCGGCTCTTCAAATCCAAACTATCATCGGTTCCGTTAAAAATCGCTCCGTATTGTTCAGGGTTTACCCAGCGGTACAATTCACGACGCATATTTCCGGTCGGCGAAAAACAGCTCTTGTACAAATTCTGCAAAATTCGCTCTTCCGGACGCAAATAATCAAACGCCGTGGTAACTGCACGCGAAACTTCACGATCGGCCAACGCGTCATCAACCATGGTAATAGATTTTAACCAACGACGTAAGAACGATCTGTTTTCGGCAGTATTGGCGCAGTCAAACGGGTTTAACGAAACGTTTTTCTCATCACCGTCAAAACCGATGTACGCACCTTTTACCGCACGCGTAAATATTTGCGCACCCAAGTGACGGTCAAAGAAGAACACTTTTAAGTCGGCATGGCGCATTGCCTGTCCGGCCAAAAACGTCAATAACGTAGTTTTACCTTGACCGGTCGGACCGATAATACAACAGTGAGCCACGGCAGATTCTTCACTGCTTACATGGAATTGAAAACGATAAGCCGAACCCGACATGGTACGGAAAATCGTAATAGCACCCTGTCCCCAGTCACTTTTACCGAAGCCTTCCGCAGGTTTATCAAGCGTAATGGCCATAGCTATCACTCGTGACAGATAACGGTATGTTCTCGGATATGTGTCGTATGTAGGGAATTGAGTAAAGAACACGGCCTGTGTTACCCAACCCTCACGAACCGGCGTTACACCGAACGCACGACAAATTCTTTGAACTTCGGATTCACCGAAATCAATTTCTTCTTTTGATGCACCTTTAATAATTATGGTCATTGAATATTCGCATAGCGATTGATAATCGTTATCACTATCATCAATGGAAGCCAAAGCTTGAGCATATTGTTCCACAACACCGCCCGATAAGCTGGTTGTCATTGCCATACGTTGTTGTTGCATCAACAAACCGCGTGCCTCGGCGCGGAAAAACGGACGAATATTGTGCATTATCACCAGTTCGCAATCAACGGCATTGAGCGAATAAATCATACTTTCATCCATAGCTTCGCCGCTGACACGGATACCCATGGCAACTTCATACAAATCTTTATCACCGGAGAAAAAGTGGATAATTCCGTTTTCTTCCGTGAAGTGAATATGATCGGATGTCAGCATTTCGCACATACGCGCGCCGGACGTATTCCTGACCTTAGGTGTAGGATGTGATACCGGACTGCACAAGTGCGAAAACAAATAAAAAGGGCTGTCCAACGGATCACTGGTATCCGATTCGTACATCGGACTTACACTATATTCTCCCAAAGTGGATATCAAGCTTTGCGAAGCATAGTTCAAATCTTTTAAGGCATCTTTACGATCCGCCACCGAAAGGATAATGTAGTGCTTATTTTCATAAACCCTGTTCATACCCTCGTACCAAATTTTGGACACGGTTTCCAAAAGTTTGTTGTTAAAATCGCGTTTTTCACTTTCAAGCGAAGCTCTGTCTCTGGTGGTTATCACACGACAAATCACCTGCATATTTGACATATCATCAATCCACGCTTTTCGTGCTTCCATCATGGAATATACTTTTTCGTTGGTTGCCGATGACAAATCCACACCTTCCAATCGGAAAACACGGGCGTATGAGTTATTACTGCACTGAATTGTAACTCCGTCGGACATTAACTTTTGAAAAGGTAAAAAGTCGGAAACGCGAGACTCTCTCGGTTGCGGCAAAACCCAGTTACCGAATCGGGTTACCAATAACACGGCAAAGGAAGCGGCCGCAACAATACCGATAACGGTAACGGCTATCTGAATATTATTCAATCCTTGTACAAATATGCTTAGAAAATCGTATTCATTCATGGCTCAAATTTGTTTCCTTTTACCTCGTATAGATTAATCGTTTTCTTATATGTTTGGCCATACGCCTGAAGCATGGTGGAAAGGTGCGGTTCCTTAAAGCCCAACCCCACCAAAACCGCGTGGGCAATAATTATGCAGGCGACAAAGTACAAAGGGTTGGCTCCGCCGATACCCATACCTATAAACATCATCGGAAACTGTACACCCAAATTAATCAAAGCCGGAACCATCGGTGCCCATAAAACTTTCGGAGGTTGCGCCACGGCCTTTAAAATTTCTTCTCTCATCGGCGCCCTCCCCTTAATTGCTTTTGCAAAGATGTTGCAATCTGGGTATCTTTAACTTCATTAAATGAAAGCAACGAAACATAAACATCCGGCTTAACCGCAACTTTGAGCGTTTGCGGATTGGCGGTTGCTTTTACCACCTCTTCCAATATTCTTTTGGTTTGTTGCTTTTCACGATCCTTTTGTTCAAGATTGCTGATATCTTCCAAACTTGACACATTAAGCGGCGAAATGTCGTCGCTGTTTTTGGTGGCAAATTCATCAATTTTGCGTAATTTTTTTACCAAGTAATCGGTGCGTGAATTAAGCTTATACATATTGGTGTTTTGGTCGCCGGCAGTAGCCTCGGCCATACCGGTAGTATCTTCCTCAATATATGCCCAAGCCGGCGAGGAAAACAACAGAAAAATATATGTTAACACCAACCAACGCATTTGTTCATCCTATTTCGGTTGCGTGCCCCCGGCCGGTCCGACACCGCCTTGAAAAGTAACATTTCCGTCCGGTCCGTTGAAAGAAGTATAATTTGCGGCAGGATTCCCCTTAGGATCTTGAGAAAAATAGTTTATCAAAGCCACCATGGCCGTCAGCACAAAACAGCTGAGCATAATATAAGCTAAGTTCTTCCACGAAATTTTATTGAAAATTGCCATAAAGGAAAAGACAATAAGACCGAGACCGGCAATAATAAAACCGCTTCGTTGCAAACCGCCGCCGATTAAACTTGCTTTATTAGCTAACTTTGTCCAGATTTCCTCATCGGCAAATGCCGGAGACGCTCCTAAAATACAAAAAGTACATATTAGCAATAACAGATATATATTTTTTCTCATTGCAATTCTCCTATTGACTGCCATCCAAGGCAATCGCATCAACACCGTTACCGGAATTAGCCGTGGCGATAATAAACACACCCAAAAGGATTGCTACCAACCACTTCCAGTTAAAGTTACCGAACATACCGCCGATACAAACACAGGCTACACCGATAGTGGCTGCCGGATATATAATTTTACGAAGTCCGGCAAAAATTTTCTCACCGGCGGTCGTTAATGAAGAAAAGGTACCTCCGGCACTTCCTCCGGCGCAGAAAGCGTCGGTTGCATAAAAGAATAAAGAAATACACAAAATTATCGCGTACCTGTTATCATACAAAAATTTCTTTATACTATTGCACAACATTTTCGCCTCCCTTTTAATAATTTACTTTTATACTCGGGGAGGGAGCCCTCCCCGAGTATACATATTCATATTCAATTAAATACCGGTACCTTGACCTAAAGTATCATTGAATTCACTCTTAGCAACAGCTGCGTTCGTGTTTGCTGCGTAGTTAATAACGGCACCGGCAGCAGCCACAACGGCCAAACCGAAAGCCAAAGCAGCGAACCATGCCCATTTAACTTTTCCGAAGATTGCTTGGAAAGCCAAACAAATCAAACCGAAACCGCCGATGATGAAGATTACCATTTTAGCATTGGTAAACAAGTTAACCAATTTAGCTTTGGCATCATCAAACACTGATGCGTTGGCATCGCCCAACATAACAATCGTAAACAAGAATGTCATGCTCAAGATGCTCATAATGTTACTTTTTAAGAATTTCATTTCCGTTCTCCTTAACTATATTATTCTTAATCACAGGTTTATTGTAAAACATTTTCAAAAAAATTTCCAGCACTTTAATCAAAATATACCAAATATGGCTATGACGGCGCCTTTTTCTTTATGAAAATAATTTGCAAAAATCTGCAAATACAGCTTATGAATAACACTAAAAAGTTAATAAACTCATAAGAACAACATTATCAGCTTAACCGCAGCATATTCTATAAGCGTTAATTGCATTATAACACATTTTTTTCAAAAGAATTGTTAAGTTTTTGTGAACATTTTTCAAAATATGTCAAAATCTAATATTACGGCGGATTTTCTTCTCTCAAATACCATAAAAGCCCTGAAAAATACTGACTTTGTGTTTTTTGTCAAAATGTGGCTATTTTTTACTTGCAATTTTTGTAAAAATAGGTTAGGATAAAGATGATTAAATTAGGGATTATGTTTTACATTTACAAATTATTATTTGTCACATTGAAAACATTAGAGATACTTTTCTTGAAAGTCCCTAAAATTTTAAATGTGAAAAAAATAAAAAAAATAAAAAAAGTCCTGAAAGATATCCGGCGGCTTTTTCAATGATGAATAAATACCTTTACCCTTATACGATGTATGCTATGCATAACGTGACTTTATCCCATATAGACCATATTGGGAAGCGAAGAAGTTTCTGTCTGCAAAGATAGAGTAAGCGCTTGTCAGACTGTATGAAGTATAAGTTCTTAAAGGAATAATATTTGTTCGGAGTTGATTAAGTCAATGGGGATGTAAGTCAGGCGTGTACAAAATGAAGAAAATGTTCTTCGCAATTGTAATGGTCATGGTTGCTATGGTAGCTAACGCACAGAGAATTGCTGAGCAGCGCTATGAAAATGGTGTTGCCGTTGCATATCTTGAAAACGGTCAGAGAGTAAATATGTCGGACCTGCCAGCTGCTCGTTATCGTAATGGTGAGACCATTCAGCAGGGTATCGCTCGTACTCAGTACGAGGACGCATCTGCCTATGCTGCACGCTTCCGCGTGAATAACAGCTACGGTTACGGAATGTACGGTGGTTACTATCCGGTATATGGTGGTTCAGGTTCAAGCTTTAGCATCGGCAATGAGCACTGGGGCTTTAGCACCGGTAGCTCTGAGTTCGGTGGCTACAAGTCATCAGGTACTAGCCTGCGTATTGGTTCGTTCCAGATTGGTTCAACCAAGAGCGGTTATACTCAGCCAAGCTATAACAATGGTACTTCTTACGAGGCTGCTCCTACAGCTTCTCAGAAGAAGGCTGCCGCTAAGGCTGCTGCAAAGCGTTATAGCCAGAACAGAGCCAACGCTACTGCTACTGACAGCAACGTAACTACAAGTACGGGAGCATCAGTTCTTCTGTACTAAAAATCAAGGAAAAGCCTTTCGAACCTTCGGGTTTCGGAAGGCTTTTCTTTTTTTTACCGACATATACACATTATAAAAAGATAAAAAATCCCCTTTATCTACATTAATTTTGCGCATTAACTCTATTTTAACATAATAGGTAGTATCTTCAAACAAAATAATGGGACATTTGCGCCCTCGCGGTGCGATTCTCGCTAACAATTACAATAGGATTAAATGATGCCTAAACTTGGTTTGAAATGTTTTTTGGGAAGTTTTTTGCTTTCATTGGTTGCGGTTTTTGCCGTTACGAAGGCTTATTTTGTTTTATCTTTGCATGAGCAGGAACAAGTTGCCGATTCTGCCGACACGATGCCGGTAAAGAATATTGAACTTTTCGCTGCCAGTGAGGAGAACGATCCTATTTATGAAAAATTCAATACTTTAAATCGTCATGACGAGTTGCCGGGCGCCGATAACAAGCCTGCATCCGTGTCGGAAGCCGAAAATTCCGACGGTGAAGTTTTATATCAACCGGAAGTTGCCGAAACCGCAACTCCGATTGAAGCGGAAGAAATTATTGAATTGGCGGAATCCGAATCGCCGATTAGCGAAGATGACGATAAAGAAAGTACGTTGAGCACGGCATCAAACGAGGACGAAAACTCCGAAGAATTACAAATAGCCGATGCCTCTGCCGCTCCGATATTCAAAATCCCGTTGGTACATAATTATAAGACCGAAAGCGGAACCATTACATATTCCGAAAGTGCCGACGATAACCAAATTGCTTCGGCTTCGCGTGATGTTCCGTTGGAAAATTTGGGAACCGACAATGCCGCCGCTTTAACCGAACCGCTGATAGCCGATGACGAATTAATCGCAAGCTCCGGTTTTGCGGCAGGATTAAATAAAAATTCCGAAATTAAAAACGACAATCCGTGGGAAGTTGCCGAAATTTCCAATAAGCATTCAACAAAAAATGCTTTTGAATCTTATGAAGCCAAACATCAGGCCGATATTGTATCTCCGGATCAGGAAGTAAAAGACACTCCGCGCGAAGAATATAAAATGCAAGAAAATATCTTGGTACCGATTCCGGAAAGTATTAAAAACGAACGTAATTTAACTCCGCAATTTTCTACTTCCGAAGAAAACTTAAAGTTGGAAAGAGAATTGCGCGCTAAACGCAATTTGCCTGCGTTGGAAGAAAATGACACGGGTACGGTATCCGATGACTACGAAGACGAAGACGACGATGAGCTTGATTTTGATGAGGATGAAGAAACCTCTAAGAGTTTGACGGACAGTATTGCCGAGTGGTTTTCCGGTTCAAAAAAGAAGGAAAGCAAAGATAATATCACGGCTCCGGATACTCCTGTCAAGAAAAGCGAAAAAACATCTAAAAACAGTGAAGGTTCAATTTTCAATAAACTGTTGGGAATCGGTAAGAGCGGTGAAGACAGTATTACCCCGTCCGAGTTGAAATTATCTTTTCAACCGAATCGGGCGGAAATATCGGGACAAACCTTAGAGTGGTTGCACGCCTTCTCCGATAACTCCGTGAATAACGAAGATGTGTTTATTGAGATAAGAATTGATAAAAGCGCACCTTATGCTTTGCAAGAAAAGCGTTTGAAGCTTTTATACAAGATTTTGGCCGGTAATGGTGTTGATTATCACAAAATTAACATAATTTTTACCGATAGAGAGCCAAACTCATTTATTATTAGGAACGTAAGATATGCTTCGGAAGAAGACAAGGTAAAGGCGATGAAACGCGCCGATAATCCGTGGTACTGAAATCCGATGTTGATATTTCAATTTTAACATGTATTATAGGAAAATACGATGAGAAATAAATTTGAAGGAAAAATAATGACTAACAAACTGGCAGTTACCGGCTTAATTTGCTGTCTTTTAAGCACTGCGGGCTGTGTCGGCCTTAACAAAAGCTACTTGGAAGAAGAATGCGAGAACGGTATTTGCACAAGCAACCGTGAATATACGGCGGTTTGCGTGGAAAATGCCGACGGTTACAGTGAATGTACGGATACGGGAGATATCAATTATACCCGTGGCGCTGCCGATTTCCGCCAATATGGCGAGCGTACTCCGCGTGATCATCGTATTACTCAAGCCGGTGCAGGAAACAACTTATCTGCGGCTATTCCGCCGAGCATAGATAATGAAGTGATTGCTTATGAAAACGGTGTGGTTGACGCTAACGCCTATGACCAACCTTGGAATCCTGCCGCTCCGCTTCCGCATACTGCAGGCGGTGCTCAAATGCAAGCTGCAAACGGTGTACCTGCCGGTGCAAACGGTGTACCTGCTGCCGGAGCAAACGGCTATCAGGTTGCCGCCGGAAACAATGGCGGTGCTAATTATGCCGGATACGCCGGAAACGGTCCTGTAAGTGTTAAACTTCAACAAAACGTTCAAAACGGTGCAGCTCAAGCCGGAAATGCACAGAACGGAGATGAAGACGTTTCTGAAGAAAGCAATGCAAACAAAGACTGGTTAGCCGAAGAAGGACAAAGCTTGAAAGAATTGCTCACTGCGTGGAGTGATGAAGCCGGTTGGAGATTGATTTGGAAAACAAATCGTAACTACACCTTAAATGCCGGTGCTATGTTCAGAGGTAATTTTGCCGATGTGGCTTCCGCTTTGATTAGAGCTTTCGCTCGCGCCAGACCGGCTCCGATAGCAACCTTCTATAAAGGAAACCGTGTTCTGGTTATTGAAACAATGGAGGACGAAAATGCGTATGACTAATATATTAAAATTAGCGACACTCGGTATTTTGGGAATCACCATTGCTTGTTCCGTTTCTCCGCAAATGGACAGAGAGATGGCGCAACGTGCCAAAGACACCTTGGATTTGAAGCAAAAAGCTTCTTTGCCGGGTGAACCGATACCTGACGATGTGGTCAGAGTTAAAGACGATATTTGGCTCGGTGATACATCAAAAGTGGAATTTGAAGGTGATCCGGTTCCGTCTTATTTGGAAACCAAAGACGGTATTACCCTCATCAGCAATCGTCCGATTACTTTGTATGAAATCGGCTCCATGATTAATAAAATCACTTCCCTTTCGGTACGTTATGCACCGGAATTGGAGGAAACTGCCGTTTCACAAGCAGACAGCAACAAACCTTCTTTGGATGATATCGGCGCACAATGGACCGATTCGACCAAGATGATTGTTAACTATAAAGGTCCGATGAGCGGTCTTTTGGATGAAGTTGCCAACAGATTCGCAATTTGGTGGAAATATGAAAAAGGTGAAATCTATTTCTATAAGTACGTAACCAAGACATTTGTGGTATATTCTTTGCCGACAAACCCGTCACTCAGCGTTTCTGTAGGCGGTGAAGGCGGTGCTTCAAGCATTTCGCAAAGCAGCTCGGTTGACGGTATGGATTTGTGGTCCGATATTGAAAGCACCATTCAATCCATGGTATCGGCTGATGCTAACTTGACCATAAACAAGTCAAGCGGTACGATTACTTTGACTTCCACCCCTACGGATATCAAACGCGTTGCCAAGTATATTAACGAACAAAACAACCGTGTATCCAAGCAAGTTGCCATCAGCGTTAAGGTTATTCAGTTGAGTATGAACAACGCCGATAAATACAGCTTGAACTTGAGTGCTACATTCGGCGGACGCGGAAGCATTAAGAATATTACCGGTAAAACCGATGCGTCTCTCGGTGATAAGATCAGTGATTTGACCATGGGTATCAGTTCTAAACGTTGGAGCGTTGATGCCGCTATGGAGGCATTGTCTCGTGAAGGTCAAACCAATCTTGTAACCAGCGGTACGGTTACTACCATGAATAACAAACCGGCCCCGATTCAGGTTGTTAAGACACAAAACTATATTTCCGAAATTACCAAGACAAACAGTGGTGACAGCGGTGCTTATGACGTTTCGGTTGATACCGACGAAATTGAAACCGGTTTCACTATGAGCGTATTGCCGAGAATTTTGGATCATGGTCGTATCTTGATGTTCTTCAACCTGACACTTTCCGACTTGTTGTCTCTTGACACAATCAGCGTAAGTGGCGGCGGCGGAGATGATGAAGATGAAAAAGGTGATGAAAACATTATTCAAAACCCTATCATAGAAAACCGCGGATTTACGCAAGAAGTTGCTATGAAGTCCGGTGAAACCCTCATTTTGGCAGGTTATGAACGTGTTGAAGATACCGTTGATAAAAAAGGTGTCGGAACCCCTGACAATATGGCTTTGGGCGGATCTTCTGCCGCAGAAAAAGAAAGAACCATTCTTGTTATTATGTTAACTCCGGTTGTTCTGGAATCTCCGTTATCACCGGAATCAAGAATGAACGATTAATTTGAGGAGAGAGTAAGTGGTAGAATCGCTAACTGAAGAAAAGGCTTGGAACGCGTCTTTCACCGAAAGAGGTGTGACCTACGCCGCCAGCTTATTCTGGCAACCGCTCTTAAATGAGAATAAGCCGTTGCCGGAAGTGAAAGAAGCTGCCGAAAACATTCTGGAAGGTGCGGATTTGTACGTTACCCGTAAGGGAAAGTCTTCCCAGTTCGGTTTGGCCGCTTCCTCTCAAGGTTTTACACCGGGATTGCCGTCAGCCGCGGTATCACTCATTTCCGGATTGGGCAATGTCACTTCCTTCTTGGGTGTGTTCAAGGTTAACACCGGATGGTGGTACATCTGCTTCAGAAATGAAGTTATCTTGTCAGACGGTGATACGTTGTTTGTTAACGAAAAGGACGCAAAGAACCAATTAATCGCCATGTTGGCGGTGCCGGATTGGGATATTGTCTTTGCTCCGCAAGAATGGGGAATTGAAGACACTAAGGCCGACCACTTGGGACCGATGTTGGAACGCGGTATCCAAGCCAAATTGGCAAAAATTAACGCCGGTAACGATACCGTTATGTTGGCGGTAATCGTTGCCTGCTTTGCGGTCGTTTTGTGGTTCGGTTACTCAACTTTGAAAGATTTGTTTTTCGCTCAACCGGAAGAACCGGTTATCGCGCCTGTCGAATCCGAAGAACCGGAATTGCCGCCGGAAGTTAAGCCTTGGGCAGAACTGCCAAATCCGCGTGATGTGTTGCGGGAGTGTTACCTTGGCGTACAAAAGGTGGTACAAGTGGTTACTCCGGGCTGGCATATAGAAGGTATTACCTGTTCTCACATGGCAGGTGTCGTAACTTCGTGGAAGCGCGAACTCGGAAGATTGACCTGGATTGAACAAGCTTTGAACGTATCCGGCATTAAGTTTTCTTCCCGCGTTTTGGGACGTGACGGTAATACCGTTATGGTGTCGGTTCCTATCGGTGAAATAACCAAATTAAATTCACCGCCGGAATATAATGAAGAAAACTTGATAAACACCATCAACGACCTCAATCAAACTTTGGGTATAGAAATATCTTTGTTCCCGAAGACTTGGGTTTCCCCGCGCGGTACAACGTATAAGTTGATGAACTATTCCATTACATCTAACAACGATCCGCTGATTTGGAGCGACTTGTTAATGAAATTTTCAGGATTAACGGTTGATAGTATAACATACGATATCAATTCCAGTTTGTGGACATATAAAGGAGACATCTATGAAACATCTGATTAATAAAATTGTGGTAATGTTTGCTTGTGCTTTTGTAATTACTTTTGCAAGCAATCATTCTTGTTCGGCTCAAGAAATAGCCGCCGCTCCGAAAGCAAATCCGGAGGTTGCCGATATCGACTTAAACGAAATTGATGCGGATATTGAAGGACTTGCCGCTAAAGAAGCTGCCACAGCCGATTCTGAAGAAAAAGCCGCTGCCGAAGATTCGGATATCACTGACAGTGAAATGCCGAAAGAGGCCGCTAAAGAAGCTCCGAAAGTTTCCGAAGACGATATCAGCTTTTTAAATGAAGATGCTCCGGAAGACGAATTGGCAGGATTGAAAGCCGAACAGAAGGCTCCGGTTGCACCGTCTGCTGCACCGGCTCCGGTAAAAGCTCCTGCTCCTTTATTGGATATCCAACCTTTCCCGGATAACGAGGAAAATTTGGATGCGTTGGAAACAGATGCCAACAAGGCACAAATTGATGCTACTACCGATGTTGATGCGGTTATTCCGGAAATCGGAGAATCCAAGTCTCCGTTTGAAAACTTCGGTAACGCAATTCTTTCCAAAGTGGATAATGATTTGTTTAACCAGATGTCCAATATTGAAAAGCAAACTACCCTCTTGCGTTTGGAATTGCGCAGAGAGGAATTGAAAACTCGTGTGGAAGCTTTGCGTACTGCCAGATTGAAGGCTCAACAAGAAGAAGATGCCCGTATCAGAGCTGAAGAAGAAAGAGCTAAAGATCAGGAAGCCGAACGTCAGGCGAAAATCGTATCCGAGCAAGAAAAATTAAAACAAAAAGAGATTGAGCTTGAAAAAGTACGTCAGTCCAAAATCGTGAACGATTACATGAACGAAATGTTGGAAATGAACCAACAATGGGTGGCAAAAAATGCCGAATTACAAAATCGTATTCATGAGTTAGAGGAAGAAAACAAGGCTATTTATCAGGACTTCAAAGATAAAGTTGTTAACCTCAAAGTTAACATTTCTTCTCTCGTTGAAAAGTCTGAAAAGGCTCTCACCGCATACAAACGTAAGATGGAGAGCTTAAACAGCCATATTAACCAACTTAAGTCGTCCATGATGGAAAGAGAAGACGAAATTAAGCAATTGTCTAATCCTTTCGCCGAAGACGGAACTCCGGGTAAAGATGCTATTGATATGTCGCGTGAATATGCTATTATGGATATTACCGGTAAAGGTGATGACGTGATTGCTAAAATTGTAAGCCGTGACGGTACAACATTTATTGTTCACAAGGGTTCTATGCTGAAAAACGGTGAAGTTGTAACTTCCATAACAGACCACTACATTTCATTTGAAAATGACGGTGTTCAGAGTTATCTTTATACCGGTGGTACGGTTATGGAATATGAACCGCTCGTTACCTTTAACGGTTCGGACAGAACACCTGAACAAACCGAAAAGGCTATCATTAAAGGCGACTCTTCAAATGTTCTTGGCGGCGGAGCTAAATTTACCGGCGGTAAGAAGAAGGAAGAAACCATTGAATTAGTTAAGAAACCTATGAAGGCAACAGGCAGCCCTTCGTTTGGTTCCGGTACATTTATACAGTAAAGGCTATTTATGGTTGACGATAAGAAAAATACGGATGTTAATCCCCTCGCCGATGAAGGCAAGAAATCTCCCGAAGTTGCGGTTAAAGACGGTAGCAGTAAGTTAGCCGCACTTTCGGAGGCTCTTGGTATTACCAAGAAAGATAAGGATAAAGACAAGGATAAAGATAAATTACCGTCAAACAAAGAAGAAATTAAAGAAGAAAAAGATAAAGCCAAAGATAAAGATAAGAATAAAGACAAGGATAAAGATAAATCCTTACCTGTAGAAGATGATAAATCTCCAAAGGAAGATGACCACAAGTTAGATCTTCAGGAAATACTTAGAATACAAGAGGATCAACTGCCTAAAAGACGCGTTAATACCGATATTATCGATGACGGGCAAGATGATTCGCTACAAGGTCAAAATCTTTTCCAGGTTTTGTTTGCAAACGGTAATAAAATTGTCACCGTAGAAGACGGTCCGGTTAGTGTTGACAGTGAGACCAGACACATGTTAGCGCTGTTTTCGGACGGTACTTATATTGTTGATGAAGCACACAAGTATGACGGTAAGGTATTAAACTTTGTCGCTACGATGAAGCGTCGTAAAGTACCTATCGGCGCTCCTAAATATTATTCGGCGGCGGAACTCGCGGCTATTTATGCGTATGCCGAACGCGGAATGGGACAAATAAACATTTCCGCCGAAGAGTCTTCCGACTACCAAATGCAAATTGACTTTTTGAGCGTGATTTCCAAAGCCGCCATGCACAAGGTGTCAGATATTCACGTGGTTGTTGCCGATTCCACTTTAATATTGTTCCGTGTGAACGGTATGATGGAACGTGAATTGGAATACTCCCATGATTGGGGAGAAGCGTTTGTGCGTGCCGCCTTCGCTTCGGCCGATATTTCCGATGCAAACTATGCCAAAAACGAGTTCCAAGGTGCCCAAAAGTTAGGTTCTACACCTTTGCGCGGTACCAACGGAAAATTGCGTTTGCCGCACAACATTTTGGCTATTCGTTTGCAATTTAACCCTATTGCTTTCGGTTCGCAATACTTGGTAATGCGTCTGTTGTACGCCGATGATAACCCTAACGGTGAAAGTGATTTACGCGCGCTCGGTTTGGGTGCTCGTGAAATTGATTTATTCTATCGCTTGCGTGCCAATGCTACCGGATTGAAAATTATTGCAGGTCCGACCGGTTCCGGTAAGTCTACTACCCTGCAAAGAAACATGATTAAGCTTATTCAAGAGCATAAAGGCGAATTGAACGTGATTACGGTGGAAGACCCGCCTGAGTATCCTATTCCGGGTGCAAGACAAATGCCGGTTACCAACGCTTCTACCGAAGAAGAAAAAGATGAAGAATTTACAAAGGCCCTTTCGGCAGCATTGCGTTCCGACCCTGATGTGTTGATGGTCGGTGAAATTCGTACACTGTCGGCGGCATCACTGGTGTTCCGTGGTGCCTTATCAGGCCACAGTGTTTGGACAACTTTGCACGCCAACTCGGCTCCTGCCATCATCACTCGTTTGCGTGATATGGGCGTAAGACACTATATGTTAGAAGATCCTGAAATTATGAAGGGATTGGTATCTCAACGTTTGTTCAGAAAGATTTGCCCTTATTGCCGCATACCTGTTAAAGAAGAAATGAGCCGTCCTTGCTATGAACGTCTTAAAATTGCCCTCGGCGATTACGGTATTGAAAATACATATTTGCGCGGACAAGGATGTAAATTCTGCGAAGGTAAAGGTGTTATCGGCCGTATGTCCGTTCCGGAAATTATATTGCCGGATGCTCACTTCTTGCAGTTAATGATTGACGGTAAAACCAAAGAAGCCATTGACTACTGGGTAAGTGAATTAAACGGCAGACCGTTGCGTGATGCCGCCATAGAAAGAATGCTCAAAGGGCAAATAGACATAGAAGAAGTTGAACGTTGGTGCGGATTGTTGGATCAGCGTCCGGTTTATTAGGAGTTTGAAAAATGCCTGAAATAAAGAAAAAAAGTGCCTTTATAAAAGCAATGTCCAACACCAATGAATGGATGACTGGCTATGCTAAATTTATGTGCAATCTTTCTAATAAAGGGCGTTTGAAAATTTATCGTAAATTAGCGGCCTTGTTGCGTAACCGTTTCTCATTGATGAACGCACTGGACATGATATATAACGGTTTGTCCGATGAAGGACAGAGCCCTAACGAACCTATGGCAATCGCCGTCAGTGCATGGGGACGTGCACTGCAGGAAGGTCACCCGTTTTCCGATTCACTTAAAGGCTGGGCTCCTAACCGTGAACGATTGATGCTTTCCGTGGGTGACGTATCTGACTTGGAAAGTGCTTTGTTAAACCTTATTAAGGTTAGTGAGGGTTCTACCCGAATGATTCGCCCGATTGTGAGCGCTATTGCCTACCCGTCATTTTTGTTGATGGCATCCGTTTTGATTTTGTACGCAATCGGTGTGTACATGGTGCCGCCGATGTTGAGTGCCGCACCGAATACGATTTGGACCGGTACCGCACGTACATTGGTTGACTTGTCGGGTTGGATTCAAAAGAACTGGGTTATGGCTTTTGCCTTCTTCCCGATTATCGGTAGTATTATTTATTTAACCATCGGTATTTGGTCGGGAGCAATGAGAGTTAAATTTGACCGTTTCCCACCATGGTCATTGTATAAGATTTTTACGGGCATTACATGGTTGTTGGCACTATCCGCGTTGGTAAAAGGCGGTGTGCCGGTTTCGGTTGCCCTAACCTCTTTGAGAAAAGACTCTAACAGATATCTGCGTGATCGTATTGACGGTGCGTTGTTCCACATTAAAAACGGTGAAAACTTAGGTCAGGCTCTTTCCAAAGCCGGACAGGAATTTCCGGATAAACAGGTTATTGCCGACTTGAAGGTGTATTCCGAATTGGATAACTTTGAAGAAGCTTTGGATAAGTTGGCTAATGAGTGGTTGGAAGACTCCGTATATATGATTGAGCAAAAGGCCGAGATTATGAACATTGTCGCAATGCTATTCGTTTCGGGCGTTATTGCTTGGGCCGTATTCGGTACGTTTGATATGCAAGACCAAATCACCAGCTCTATGGGTAAAGCGTAATATGGAAAGATTCTATTTAGACTTACGAAAAATAAAATTCGGCAGTCAGGGAGGACTGGTGTTAATTACCATATTGTTATTAGCCATGATGGTGTTGTGTTACTTTTTTATGCGTAATCCGTATAAAGGAATTCATGAACAAATCTTTCAGACCGCCGACAACATCCGTAATTACTACTCGGATCGTCCTGGATATTGGAAACTTTCCACAAAATCTGCAATTGATGATCGTTTGATAGTACCGGAATTGCTTGAACAAAAAAATTTCAAAATCAGTATCGGCGAAGGTGCCGAAGGTGATATGGCAATGCCTTCAAACAATGACTTTGATATTGTTTTGGGAGATTTAACCAAATCGTACTGTGTGGGTTTGACCGAAGCGAAAATCAGCAAAACCAGACAGCTCAGTTTACAAAAAATTACAGTTATCAATAAAAACGGTACCACCGAATTTACTTGGGGAGATGAAAAACATCCCCTGCCCGTTGCCAAATTCAGCATGCGCCGCGTTTGCACACCAACCGGCAACACAATTCTTTGGACTTTCCATTAAATTAATCGTTAGACGGCTTTTCAAACAGAGGACGACCTTGTGACATACGTGTCATCTGCATTTCTATCGTGGTTGCCAAGTTTAATTTACCGGTTTTGATAATATTTCTGGTTTGATCACCTTGAGTAGTGTTCGGGTTGGCAAATAAATATTGTACAACCGGTCGTTTTTGCCCGGTTCCGATAAGTGTTTGGTGAATAACGCCCAATATTCCGCGAGAAAGCAAGTCAAATGCCAAAACTTCACTCATCGGACCGGCGGAAGCGTGTTTTACAATAGCATCCAAAGCATCGGTAACATTGTTGGCGTGAATTGTTGAAAGTACCAAGTGTCCTGATGTAGAAGCACGCAGGCATTCACTCGCCGCTTCCGGATTACGAATCTCACCCACGAATATATAACGCGGACGTGAACGCAAGGCCGAACGCAACGACGCCCCCCAGTCATCATTAATCGGTTGAGTTTGTTTACACATACCGATAGAACCGTTCACCGCCTGATATTCGCCGTCCAAAGGCATTTCAAACGGGTCTTCAATGGTATAGGCAAAACCGCCATGCTGAATAAGGTATTCACGCAACAAACTGGAAATAGTGGTGGTTTTTCCGGAACCGGTAGCACCGCCCAAAAGGATTAATCCGGAGGCCTTGCCCAAACCGGTGAGGTATTTTATCAGGTCAGGAGGAAAACCGAGCATATCCAAATCCGGCACTCTTTTAGGCATTTTACGCATACAATACGTTATACCATACATTGAAATAGAACGTTCAACACGGAAAAAATATCCTTCATAAATAACAGAATAGCTGGAGTTGCCTTGATATGTTCTTTGCAACAAGTCATAAAACTCGCTGAAATCATCCGGATGAATTTGCATCAATCCGTTTTCAGTACTGGCATCCGGCACAAAAACCATTTTATCCGGAGTGATATATATATCTGAATAAAACACATCATTAATTCTGGACATTCACATTCTCCTCGTTTATTTACGCGGATTTTAACATCTCTTTTAAGAAAAGTCCACTTGAAAAATAAAAAAAAGACTTGCGAAAATAAAAATATCGGTTTATATAGATTTTGATTTCGGATAGATGGCCGAGTGGTCGAAGGCGCACGATTGGAAATCGTGTGTACCTCCAAAGGGTACCGTGAGTTCGAATCTCACTCTATCCGCCATTAAAACAAAAAGAGCACCATTGCGGTGCTTTTTTTTGTTTTAAACGTGATGAGTGGGAGAAGAACTCAAGGGGAAGTGAGTTCGACTACAAGCGAAAGGCACACGGGGGTGTGCCGGTAAGCCTTAAGGCTTATGAGCGCAGTGGAGGAGCGTAGCGAAACAATCTCACTCTATCCGCCATTAAAACAAAAAGAGCACCATTGCGGTGCTTTTTTTGTTTTAAATCTGACCTAACTTGCATTATCGCGTCTGCGATGATACATGTTGGCAATGTAGGTAAAGCGGGGATCCGTCGTAATCGTTTCTTTGATTTCATCTGTCAAATCCCATTTTCCGAGGTAGTCCCACAGAAGATTAATACAGTTCGGCCTATAGGTGTCAAAGATTGAATTATGCACCAAACTTACAAGATTTTTTTGTAATTCCACATTGTGTTCCGGATCTTTCAAACCGGCTATAAAACGAGAAGTAAGATTACCGTATATTGCAATATATGCCAGAAATTCACTGTGCTTGCAAAAAACAGAAATATGAGAATCAAACCAGTCATCAAGTTCATTTCTCTTCCGAGAACTCAGATTAGTCTTATCCACCTTTTCCAATTTACGATACATCTTGTCCAATACGCTACCGGCATCCCAGGCAAAATTACCTCCTCTGCCTTCAAACACATACCCTTCCGGCCATGTCGGTTCAACATAACCCAGGTCATAACTCTCGATTTGCGGATACGGATTGCCGCTCCTGTCGTGCATGGCGAAAATAATTCCGCCGATGACTGCCGGAACAATCATAATTCCGACCACCAATAATGTTAAATTCCCCATAATGCCATATTTTTAGATTAAACAATAATTTTCATATTCTTAAATTTGTATGCGTGATTATACATTTCAAGAATTTATTTGCAAGAGAAATATTTTTAATCGGTTACGCCGTATCCGCCGGCGACCAAAGCCACCAACAAAACCAAAAAGAAAATCATGGCAAATCCGGCTTTAAGTGAAATAGTGTCGCTTATTTTATAGTGACGATTAAGAGCATAAATAAACAGCGGCGCCACCAATAACAATGCCGTAACATACCCGGGATTGGGGGCAATTCGCAAAGCCATTGTTTTAGCGATTATCAACACCGAACTGAAAGCCACCAAACCACCGCCGATTTTCAGCATATTGACGGATATAACCGTCGGTTTTTCCCGTTGCCGATAATATCCGAGCAAATTATAGATTCCGCTGAAAAAAGTAGAAACGGTCAAATAACAACTCAATCCCTGCCACAAAGAATGCCCTTCACCCGCAATATATTTGGTAATTATACTCATTGCCGCGAGTGCCAAAACTGCAGGTAAAGTATATTTTGCCGTTTCTTTGGAAACCTCACTTTGCAGCATTTGCCAATAACAAAAACTAAATCCGCACAGCACCAATACAACGGTCAAAATAAGATTTGCCTGAGCAAACAACTGCCAAAACTGTTGCGGAGTTAAAAACCACCATGCAAAGGTTGTAAACAAAACCGTTACCGCCATAAAACGCGAGGTCGGTCCGGCACCGAATTTGGCCGAAGCAAAAAATATGCGTGAATCATATATACCGATACAAATTCCCTGCACTATCAACAAAGCCCAATATTTTATATCGGTAGGGATTTCCACAAAAAACAAACTCGGCAAAAACAACAGACATATACCGAAACCGCGCCAAATACCCAAGACATAGCCGTTTAATTTATAGTGCTGATTAAACAGCATATAAACCGCAGTGAAAAATCCGTAAATTAATCCGTTAATTACCCATAGCATAACCATAAAATAATTTCACGACTTCATCTTTCAATAACTCAAGACAAACAAAATATGATATTTTGAATATTAACACTTGAAATTATGAATATTTTGCAGTATTATAGACAAAAATGAGGTTCAAGATGGATTGGGGATACAGAAGTTTAATTGTTACTATGGTTGTCTGCGCCGCTTGGTGTAAGACAAAGGCCTCTGCCATGTCTGATGATAAGGCTAAAGCGGACAGCAGCGTTATAGAAAATCCTCCGGCAGAAAACAATATTGTTACATCTTCCAAAGTATATCATATAAATAATTACAAACCGTCTAAACGCGATTTTTCCAAGAGTGACAGCTTGCAAACCGCAAAGAAAGACTCTTTATCAAATGACAAGCAACCAAAAGACAGTACCGAATTTGAGCATATTTGCAATTCTATAAAAGATTTGGAATATGAAGCCGTGCGTTTGATTACCATGTCGGAAAGCCTTGAAATGAATGCCTACTATGACAATGCGGCAGGTAAGTGGACAATAGGTTTCGGAAATATTACACATCCGGACGGAACTCCTGTTAAAGACGGAGATCAAATCAAAGACAGTGATGAGCTCATGTTTTATTTCCGCTCATTTTTCTCTGAAAAAGTGGCTCCCGATATTCAAGAATATTTGCCGACATGGGATAAATTCAGTCGTCAGGAAAAATTGGCCTTGTTAGATATGTTTTGGAATGCCGGTAGCGGCAAACTGCATGAAAAAGACAGTAAAAAACAGTCGGCGTTGGCTAAAGCCTTAAACGCTTATGCCGAAAATCGCACACCGGAAAATTTAAGATTGGTTACTTCCGCGATGAAGGCCAGACAATTTATCTCTACTAAAAAGAAGGGAATTATACCTACTTTACAAAAACGTGTTGCTTTCCGCATCAAAATTTTTACCGGAGAAATTCAAATTGGCGGTACCGGTCCTAATTCCATCAATTTAGATGAAGCTCATATCGGAGCTCATTACGGCGCATTTAAGCCGAGTGATTTGTACAATCTCAACTTTTCACCAGAAAAATTGGAAACCATTTGCGACAGTATCAATAATTGTCGTTTCGGCAGAAATTTTGCCGATACTTTGCAATATAAACTTGAGAACAAACAAGAAAACAAGCAGCGCAGTATGCAATCAAAGCAAAGAGCGCGTCGACAACCGCAACGCCGCACAACCCCGCAACGCAAAGAATTTGGCGGAAGATAAGCGGATAATTAAAATAACAGATACAAAAAAACGTCCCACAAAGGGACGTTTTTATTTGTTGGTAGCGAGGGTCGGATTCGAACCAACGACACGCGGATTATGATTCCGCTGCTCTAACCAACTGAGCTACCCCGCCAAAGCAAAATGATTATTACTATTTATAAATCAACTTGTCAATATTTTTTTGCTTCCTTTTGTTTATTTTTTCTGCGAATCAAAAATTGCTTTTTATTTTCCGCCAAATGAAACTCATACCCAAACAATACAATACCGGATACCACAAGCGGCAATAAATAATAAATAATCCTGTACAATATCAAAATAGCAAACAAAGTGGCCTGATTTTCGTCTTCCGGTAACAAATTGGTGAACACCAACTCAAACACACCCAATCCGCCCGGAACCTGACTGTACACACCTAAAACTTGCGCAATAATGAAAGCTCCGATGAAGGTGAAAAACGGAATATCTACATAACTTTCCATTACAAAATACAATACCAACGAAGCCATCAAAATATCTATACTGCCCACAAGTATTTGCGCCACCGCCAAACGTATGGACGGAGCATCAAATTCAACCTCTTTAATAATAATCGGTTTTTTATAGTAGGCACAGCCCCATAAATAAAACAACAAACCGCCGATGGAAGATACCAAAATAGCCCAATTCACATACGGCGACGATACTGCCGACAAAACATGGTCAGGCGAACAGATATAGCCGATAATCACCAAAAAGAAACACGCCACCAAATAAGTAAAGCCGGAAAAGGTCACCATTTTAACTATATCTGCCGCAGGCACACGCCACCGCGTATATAAACGATAACGAATTGCACCGCCGGAAACAATGGCATGACCGGCATTATTACTCACGGCAAAGCCGATAAAGCCGGCAAACATCCATTTCCATGTTGCCATCTTATGCCTGATATATTTTAACGCCAAATAATCATACGACGACAGGGCCAAATAGCCGCAAAAAGAAGCTACACAAGCCTTAAAAATATTTTTATTCGGAACCGCGATGATGGCATCTTCAATTTCTTCCAAAGTGTATTTTGAAAGTTGACGATATATCATAAACGCGGCCAGACCGAAGAAGAACAATCCCAGCCATGAAATAAGCTTATTTATAAGTCGTTTTTTACTTCTTTTACTCATATTTTATTTCTTTGAGCTCACTATCATATTATTGTCAATATAGTTACGAATATTATAACCGTATGTCTGACGTATATACTTGGTCAGTTCAGACGGAGAAGATTTAAAATTCTGAGCCGTCATTTGCGCGTTAGTCAGCTCTTCCAACTGCATTTTTTCGTTTAATTCATCTCTTTTTTGCGCCGCGTCCGTAATATTTTGCGCCGCCGCGATATTGTACAAAGCGTGAGCCAATACCAAATTTTGCGGGGTAATGGTACCGGCGGCATAAACATCGGCCAGCTTCAAAATAGCTTCCATATTGCCCTGATTGGCCGCCGCACGATAGGCTTTAACCGCACTCGCATAGTTTTGCACGGTACCCAAGCCCTTGGTATATAAATCGGCAAGCACCAACTGCGCTTCATCAATTTGCGCCTTACCGTTTGCCGCTTCTTTGATATATTTATATGCTTCCGCATAGTTTACATCAACCACAAAACCTTTGTAATATGCGTAACCTAACATAAATTCGGCAATTTTGTTACCGGCTTGTTGTGATTTTTCAAACAAATCAAAAGCCTTTTTATTGCGCACCGGATCTTTAGCGGCACCGGTCAAATAAATAAACGCCAAGTTAAGCGAAGCGTTGTCGTTACCCAATTCGGAAGCTTTTGCAAACAAAGACAAAGCTTTATCATAATTCTTTTTTGTACCTATACCGCTAAAATACAAACTGCCTAAATTATTCATGGCTATCGGATCATTTTGTTTGGCCGCCATTTCATAGTATTTGAAGGCTTTTTCCATGTCGGCATCCAAACCGTTGGCACCGTACAGATACATATATCCCAAGCTCATTTGATCTTCCAAACTGCCTTCATTGGCCTGACGAACACTTCTTTCAAACGGAGATTCCTTTTCCCCTTCGGCAACTTCGGTAATTTTATCACCGGAACCGAACAAATTTGAAATAGGCTTGATTATAAAACCGAAGAAAGAACCACCTTCTTCATCTTGAGAAGTTTTTTCATCTGCATCTTCAACTTTTTTATCCGTCGTTGAACTTTCCGATTCACTGCCCAATAACATTTCATCCGACAACAAATCCATATCTTCGGCATATACCGGAGCATACGCAAAGAAACACATACATAAAATCAATAAAAAGTTCTTCATACACAAACCTCTCAACGCTGTTCGTCGCTGATAATAATACGAAATATTCACGGTTTCAAGGTAAAAAAATAAATCTCTTGTATTATTTGCCGAATTGTTTTAAAACAACCGCAAAAGACAGGGAGAGAATTATGGTAGCGGAAGCTCCGATATACACAATTAAAGACGCAAAATTAAGTTTCGGATTAAATCCGTTGTTTACCGGAGTTGATTTATATATAAACCGCGGCGATAAAATATGTCTGGTCGGTCGTAACGGTTGCGGTAAATCAACACTTTTGAAAGTAATTGCCGGAGAAATAGAAGCCGATGACGGCGAATTTTTCATGCAGCCGGGAACACGTGTAGGGTATATGCCGCAAGAGCCTGTTTTTGAAGGTTGTAAAACATTACGCGAAGTGGTTGAAAAAGGACTGGATAACAAAGAAAAAAATCAAACCTATCGCGCCGATAAATTGATAGAATATTTTGGCATAAAAGCCGAGCAAAAACCCGAAGAATCTTCCGGCGGTGAACAACGCAAAGCCGCTTTGGCAGCGGCCTTAATCAATGAGCCGGACATTTTGTTGCTGGATGAGCCTACCAACCATTTGGATATTGAAGCAATAGAAAAATTAGAAGATATTATCAAAAAATTCACCGGTGCCGTTATCGTTATCAGTCACGATCGTTCGTTTTTGCAAAATACTTCGCAAACAACATTTTGGCTTGATAGAGGAATCTTAAGACGCAACAACAAAGGTTTCGGGGCATTTGAGGAGTGGGAAAATCAGGTTATTGA
>Ga0265298_10001715_pt1 | contig 32162 bp, 24 predicted proteins | sample AusTroGonzalo_MG_3_FD_193486 | JGI IMG/M metagenome (GOLD analysis project Ga0265298, IMG submission 193486) | Bovine rumen microbial communities from tropical cattle in Woodstock, Queensland, Australia - Gonzalo_01 | ecosystem: Host-associated > Mammals > Digestive system > Stomach > Rumen ... | reverse complement strand
ATTTTAATTACAGGTAAATACTTTTTTTTCTTCTCATTTTGAGATGTAAATATCAAAAGCGCAGTTATCAAGCATCCAATCGTCGCCGCTAACCAAAAAATTGACATATAATTGAAATGCGCTATGGCTTTAGCCATAACAGTAGATGAAGCTTTGAGTTTTCCAATGACCCACATATAGGAAAGAGAAGTGATAGATATTGGCATTGAAAAAATCAGAACGTATATAAAATCATAATTTATTTCTGAAATACCGAATATTATTGAAATTGTACTTATTACGAGCATTATGATGTGTATTATAATAAGCAAACGCGGGAAAATTGCGCCGCCAACAAGAAAAACAAGAACAAGCGCAGCAAAAACCGTCCAAAATAACCTGTTATCTTCCGAAGATACGCTTTCCTCTTTGCTGCCAGGAGATGGCTCTTCAGATGTGCTAACGCTCTCTTCGCAAGGAGGTGGGGCCACGTCTAGAATAGCTTCATCATCTTCCTTATTGCGAGACACTTCTTTAACACTAAGCTCTTCAAAGTGGGCTACCGTTATTTTGGAAGGCCGCGGCTGATCGCACACGACACACCGCTCCAGGCTTTCGTCATTGCAGGTGTCACAGTTGTCGCATTTCCAAACCAAGGACAAGTCTCCTTAAACCACAATTCCTGGCGGTTCAGAGCTTTTTAGCCATATTCAAAACCAACACCACGTCAACCATTTTAAAAGAACTGGATCCGTCTGCTTTCGTTAATTTATAGCCTTTGGTTCCTTTAAATGTGTCGCGTTCGATTTTGACGTATCCTCTCTCTTTGATAACAGCTTCGTCAAATACTATTCCGTGTTCAGGCCAGGGGGTGTCGGCTCCCGGTTCAACCTCAACTTCGGCCTCGAACTTCTTTGCGTAACCCATTGCGACCAGCGAATCAGGGAGGAAGAATTGCGGTTTGCTTGTGTTAGGCTTATAAAAATAATAGCCCTTGGTACCGGAAAAAGTCGCTTGCTTTCCCGAAACGTAACCACGGGATTCGATCAAATCCAAATTAAATTCGATCTTGTGTTCAGGCCAAGGCTCTTCAAATCCAGTCTGAGTAGCATAGCCCTTGTCCGTCAGTTCGTCTTTGTTAAGCAATTGTTTTCGACCGTCTGGCAAGATCATCTTGTACTTTTTTTGATCTGATTCCTCAATTTTTGCCAAACCAAGTATTCCTTCGGCTTTTAATTTATCTTTGTTAAGAATTATTTTATGCTCCGGCCAGGGATCTTCAATAGTTGGTTCCGGCTCTTTCAGTCTTTGGGTGATTTCGCTGGCAGAAGGTCTATCGGCGGGAGACTTGCTCAGCATGTCTCGAATCAAAGAAATATATTTGGCGCTCTTGATCTTCGGACTTATCTGCAAATCACAGCCGAATAGCAATGCATATCCTGAATAGATAATATTTCCTGCGTCAATGTAATTTTTGATACTGTCAGGCAATTTTATAGGTTTGGGCATTTCGCCGCAGAGATATTCGTGGAATATGAGACCCAATGAAAAAATATCGGATTTTTCCGTTATATTTTTCGCCAGCTCTTCCCTGTCGTCTTCAAATTCATTGTATTCTGCAAGCTCTGGGGAAAAATAAATGTCCGTCCCACCGATTTCCTCCGGCGGAGCGTTTAAGAAAAAACTGATATCAAAATCGATTAGCTTCGCCACATATTTCCCGTTGGCCTTTTTGATAAGAAGCAGATTTTTGGGCTTAAGATCGCAGTGGACTATGCCGCGACTGTGGACAGCGCTCAATGAAGTGGCCGCTGTCAGCATAAGAAGATATTTTTCCTCGTCAGTAAGGTGGGACAAAACGCTATAGAAATCATCATCAGGAACCACGCCTTCGATGAACTCCGTTGCCTCGACATAATTATTGCCCTCGATAAATTCTTCATCAGGAATGACAATATTGCCGCCGGAACTAGTGAGGGGACGGATCTTTTCATTAATACCTTTTCTGACTTTATAGAAATCCTCAAAAATCTTTTTGGCCCTGGCCATAGATTCAGCGCTGCAGCCAGACATCGGATTAACGATTTTTGTATATTTTTTTAAAAAGTAGATTTTACCACCCTTTCTGGCTTTAACAGATTGGCCGCAGTTGCAAAAATTCCAATCGCCAAGAAGTTCGTATCCGTGATACATTGACATTATTCAGCTCCTTCAATATAACGGTTATAATGAATATCATACTGCTTAAAAAGCTCGCTTTGTAGGTCAGCTTTTATCTTAAGATCTTTAGTACGTTCGTTATATTTTTCTATGGCAGTTTGGGCTTCAGCTCGCAATTCTTCCGATATTTCTATACTAGTATCCGAAACGAGCTGGGGAATGATCTCCGCATAATTTTTGCCCCAATATGTCGGCCATAATTCTGTTTCCGCATTTTTCTTCTCGTCTGTGCTTAATGAAGCAATATTTGCCTCCGCTTCCTTAATGTTAGCAACACAATTTTGAAGAGCTTCGAGATCGCCGGGTAGAAGCTCGCCATGGATCATGCCTTTCGGATCCTCGCCGGAAATGATCTTATCGCGAATCTCCCGCAATTTGATCTGATTGTCGGACGCGAGCTTTTGATTGTTCTCGATATATTCTTTTCTAAGCTTGGCTATTGTTATTAACGACTTGTTGGTTTTCTTTTTTATCTGATAGAAAAATTTAATCAAGGAACTTATGGAGCTGTCCAAATCCTCAATGTCAGACATGTCCATATTGTCATACCTTGAGAAATCCGCCGGAACGCCGATCTCAAGAATACGCTCCATAAGAACCTTCATGCGCGCGGTCGTTTCGTCCAGATCAGTCCGATAGCGTTCTATCATGTTCATATAGATTTCAGTCTGCTCCTGGCATTTTTGTCCTATGTGTTGAACTTTATAGGCAGGATCATTAAACCAAAACAAGGTTCTCTGACAAACCGGACGAACAATAAAACAGATGAAATTCTTGGCAACGATATCCTTGATCTGTATCGAAGCTTTTTCTATTCTCTGATTTTGCTGGGCAATTTGAGCGTCAATGGCTTTTATTCTCTCCTCATAAGGAGCAAAATGTTCGCGTTTCATTTGCTCAATAGAAAAACTTCTGACTGCCTCTTCGCCGTCAAATTTGACCTTTAATCCGTATAAAGCATGCCGCAGTTGCTCAGCGTGGGGTTTTAAATCTTGTACATAGTCGTTTTCAAGCAAGCCTGGGAGTTTAGACAAATAAAGATTGTTTATGGCATCCAGTCTTCTCGCTGCGCTTTCCTTGAAGGTCTCGAAAGACTCATAGCCGAATATTTTCATCGCTAATGTGCTGCTATCGTCTCCTACTCCGTAAACATCAAAAAACTTTGTCAATTCTTTGCTCATTTCATCTGTATTAGTCGATGAAATCGCTTTTTCCATAATTAATTTTTCAAAAGCCATCTGTGAATAAAACTCATTAGAGTCAAAACAGCCGTCGCTGGCGTTGAAAAGCACGCAAGGTTTTTTGAAACGAAAATAGTTGCACCTGATGTGGAACGCATTATCGTCATCGGCGCTGATATAATTAGTCAAACCTCCATCTGGGCGTTCCTGATCTTCCAACAGCTGACATAGGCCCTCTTCTTCCGTCCAAATATAGGGCCTGGAATCGCCCGCTGTCAAATAGAGTGCTTCAACATATTCTTCTTTTTCTTGAAAAATAGTCGCGCAAAGCGTTGTGGCAAGCAGCGCTTTTACTTGGCGTTCTTTATAAAGATTAACTTTCTCGGCGATTTTGCAAAGATCATTTTTGATTTCTTGAGCAAAATTGTTGCCAAGATCATTTAAGAACTTGTCTTTTTCCTCGGGCGTTTCCAAAGAATTATACTGCGCAAACAAACTGTCCGGCTTTGCGCATTCATCATAGAGCGTCTTATGGAGCAAGATCGCCGTAGCTATCCTGGATCCAAAATAAGCGCTTGCTTTCAAACAGTCGTTTTTATCATAGTTATTCTTGACTGCATATAATTCGAAAAACGAATTTGTAACATAATTTACGAATCTTTCATCCGTATAATCCTCGTATATTCCTTGAAAAAGCGCATCCATGATCTTGTCTTTTTCAAAAAGCGCCTTGTCAAATTTCGTGTGGCGCAAATATGAAGCGCCGCCCATCCCATCCGCCACGAAAAATGTTTGGCCATCAACATACGGTTGAGCGTCTTCGCCGGAATAGATTACTGTATGCTCATCAAGCGGTATAATCGCTTGGCTGTAAACTGTCAGTTCCATAAAAGCCCCAGTTTATTTTTTCAAAGATGATCTTAAAAAAATATGTAATCAATCCTACTGACCGCTTCATCAACTAAATTTCATTAAAAAGCGACCGCGTTTTATATCGAAACCGGAGCGGAGAAAATATCCGCTCCGGTTTTTTTAGTTTTAATTGAAAGAGCCGACAGCTATGTCGATAACTTCCTGAATATCCAATTCAGTAAGGCCCTCTCCGGCTTGAGATGGTTTCAGAGTATATCTGTTCCAGTTTTGCATTTCGTTCCAGGGTTCTGCATCGGGAACAAACACTACCAACCTACCAGCTCTGGGCTGATATTTGGGACAAAATGACTGATTTCCGAACATCCACCAATCATAAAGGTCATCCCTGTCTTTAGGCATTTTTTCAACAGGATAAGAAGACTCTCCCGCTCTCTCGCGAAGCGGCAGCGCGGCTGCATCGGAGAAGACGAGGATCACATGACGCCTTCTTCTTCCTTCTTGGGTCCAGTCTGACTGCATAGCTAACGCAATGGCCTCCAGGGCGTTCTCGGGAAGATCGCCGCCTCCTTGCGCCTCGATCTCACTTACCTTCTTCCTGAAATCTTCCTCTTCTGCGGGCAAAGTAAAAAATTCGGATTCTTCCATTGGGCTAGCATCGCAGCCATAATCGCGGAAAACGATGAGCTTGATCCTAAGCTGCGCTACGTTTCTGCGAGTCTTTTCCATGGAAGCAACAAACTTTGGATAGAAGTCCAACGCATTTTTTTTGACCTCATCGATAATGGGGGCCATGCTAGCCGTTCCGTCGATGCACATCACAATGTCAACATTGTATGCGCCGATTTGTTGTAGTGGGACTTGCTGTTCCATCATTTCTTCTGGCATAGTTAATTCTCCTGTTTTTTTGGTTGTTCCTAAGTGCGCGCGCCCCCCCTTTATCTTAGTCGATTTTAACGACTTTAATAAAAAGTTGACACATTAATCAACTTGACTTATTTTATCAAATCAAATTTTAATTGACAAGCGTATTTTTCAAGACTTTATGTGTTTTTTTATTTGGGCTTATAGACCGCCAGCCCCCGTCGATAAATTAGGGAAGATGCGTCCGCACGCAGACTTGCAACTCGTTCGGCCCATTCCCTGGTGCCTTTCATAACCTCGAAAGACGCGGAGTCCGCCGCGCCGGGGTTGCAGACTTTCAGATCCGCAAAACTATTCACCGGCCTGTAAACGAAATAATTTACGGGGACAGCATGGGTGCCCCAATCTTTGCCAAACTTATAGACATATGTCGTGTGCTGTTCTTTGACAAAAGATTTGGCGTTGACTCTGACTGACGCCGTGTTCCCACTTTCATAGATGCTTGCGATCTTCATAATATAAGGCACGTCCGAATCGGAACTCACCAGCACGTTTTTCATATAATTGGCCAGGGATTCGTATTCTAATTTGGAAGCGAACTTATAACCTGGGTCGCCCGGAGGAACATCTTTTGTCGCGTCGTGCTGCTGATAAAGCGGAATGCAGAATATAGGAGCGAAGGAAAAATAAAAGCTTCTGAAATACTCGGCGCTAAAATCAAGGAAGTGTTTCCTGACATATTTAAGATCGTAATGCCGGAACTTATTGGGATCTAGGGAAATGTCCGTATTGGTAAGATGATCGGAGGACAAAATATTCAAAGTCTTTTTCTTTTGAAAAGAAAAATCGTCTCCGTATCCAAAAGAGGTGTCCCTTAGCAAGTCGTAAGTCCCCTTTTGAGCCAGAGCGCTGTAAAGCAAAGCGAACTGATGCTCATGGTTCCTGTTGACGGCATAGAAGCTGGCGTCGAAATCTTTGTTGGAAGCCATCGTAAAAGCTATTCTGAGATCGCGGTCTTTTTCTTCCAGTTTTTTAATAGCCCTTCTCTTCCTGAATTGATCATTAGCTATTTTCATCGGTTTTCTATGAAAACTCAGGTCCGGGGCCGCATAATGTCCGTAAAACAGCAGTTTATTGTGGTAATAAACGGGGGCCGGCTCCACGTGTTCGGCCGTTAATCTTTGTGTTCTGGTTACCGTTCTTATCTTGATCTCACCGTCTTCCGTATAAGTTTCCGTGGTTTCATACTCAATGTCCAAATAGCCGTAATAGGTTATGTTTTTCCATTCCTGGCTTATTGTGTCAACAATGACCCACGGGTTCTTGTTGATCGATCCGCTCTGGCAGTTGACCACCGAGCAGTTGTCTCCAAAATCCTCCAATCCGTAAGCCGTCAGCTGCCTAAGCCGCTCCCTGCTGAAAAACCTGTCGATATCCATGATGGACAGCGTCTGCGAAATAAGATCGTTGATCGTCTCCCACTGGAACTGGTCGTTCAAGGGCCTCATCATATCCCAGGCTTTCCCTTCTGTTTCGCAAGCCCGAGCTTTGGCATCCGCGAGGCCGTCCCTGAAATTCTTGATTTTGGGATTCGTCCATACGATGCCGTAAACGCTCATCGCGATCACCACAACCGCAGCAAGCGCATACCAGTAATTTACGGGGTCTTGCGTTACGCTATAAACGCTGGCAAGAGCCGCGATAACGATTAAGACGATAAAAAATGTCCTGAGGGCGATCCAGGCCTTTACGCGAAAAGACAGATTCTCGATCGACCTCTTGAGACTTTCGATCTCCGTCACCAATTTGGCGTTGACTGCCGAGTCTACCTTGGACTTTTTGAGGATATCTTCGAAAAAAGCGGAAGCCTTTTCGGCAAATTCCTTCTTGAACCTGAAATTGTACTTTTTAACAGGTTCGTGGATATTTTCGAAATCAAATCCTGGCATCAATAGTCTTCCTTGTCAAACTATTAAGCGAAGAAATTTTTTTCCGAACCTTCAATCCGATCCTTTGAAATAGAGTACGGGATCCTTGTCGTATAGCCCTCTCGAGCCGCGACGATCATCTTAATAGGCCATTCGAAAATATCCTGGTTCCATTGCAGGACCTTAGCGTTATAAAGCTCGCGCGCGGCTCTGATTTCCTGCTCCAACTCAGAATTCTGCCTCATAGCTTCCGCTATTTGGGCATGAGCCTTAAGTTCGGGGTAATTTTCAATGTGGGGGAAAAGCGACGCGATACTGTGGTCCAGAGATTCGCCAATCTTCGCGGGATCGACTCCTCCCCTGTAGGCCGCGACTGTTTCCATAACTTCTTTGTCAAGCGTTATTGACTTTTCCACCAGAGACGCAACATTTTTTAAGATCTCTAAACGTTGTTTCTGATATTGGCCGATCTCAGCCGCCTGGGCCTGGATCTCTTGTTCAAGCTGCGAAAAGTATTTTTTTGCGTTGATCTTCGCTATCACGAGAATGATCCCTGGCACGAAAGCCAAAAGGATGATAACCGCTTTCGCGATAATAGGCATATCAGAGCCGGCTGAAACAATGATCAAGCCAGCCAAAACGAAACCTATCGCCCAAATAAATATCTCAAACAATAATGACCATATTCCTGTCTTCACAGGTATTTGCGTATCGATGACTCTTGTCTCTCTGCCGCTGTCGTTGACCACTCCGGTCACTTCATCTAAACGATTTGCCATAAATTAACTCCTTATATTTTGTTTTATTATTTTTAAATTTTTCAGAGATCGATTTCTCTTGTCAAAAGTGCAACACACAGGATAAGAACGCATAAGCAATCAATATTACAAGTGCCGCGACCAGCAATAGGAAAATGGGCCAAAATTCATAAGCCAGAACCACGAGCCCCCAGTAAACTACAATTGGTAGAGCGTTGCGAAATTCCGGCATGCCAATCAGCATAAGAACAAAGATAATGGTGAACGCGATCAGTCCATAAACCTTGGTCTTTTCATAAAAGGACCGGAAAGATACAGGCGACGTGGTCGTTCCGCTGGATGCGTCAATGCTGTCCTGGTGAACATCATCGGTCGGATCATCCAACAAATGGATGTTCTCCACCGGATCTGATGTTTTATTTAATCCTTCGTATTTCATTTTTAGCATCCCTCAAAAAAATAACCGAATAATAGTTAATTGCCAATGCATCCTACTAAATTCTTACTAAGATATTTACCCATCAAAAATCCTCAACAACTATCATTTCTTCAGTTTAGCATAAAAATTTTAACACAAAAACAGATAAAAAGACAATAGTACAGCGAAGAATTTGCCTTTTTCACTGATTGTATGGCCCGATTCTACTCGAGCAAAATATTAAGTAGAAGCAACTTAAACCAATCACCTCCCCCTCAGAGAGGCGGATTTGCCGCGGCGCTATTTCCCATAAAGGAAACGCGAAAAACGCTACTGATTTTGCTTTTTTAAAAACAAAGCGTCAAATGCTATTAAAAAGGTGCAATTTACTCTTTGTAATTAGCTTCTTACATTGCTGCTTCCGCTTTTTTGAACTCGGTCTCGGCGTCCGAAGCGCCGCTGACAATGGCTACCAGCCCGTCGCTGAAGATCTCAAAAGCGCCGGCTATCGTTTTGAAGCAACTATCGAGTGCCTCCTCCGGCAAACTTTCCAGCCAGGAAGTGCTGATCCAGTATTTGCATTCGACTACTCCGCATTCGTCCAAGGTAAAAAAGCAAGCGGCTGACAAATGGTTTATCATGTTCAAGTACTTGAGTGTTTCCTCAGAACGGCTAAGATTCACCAAGGCCGGGAATCTACCGGAAAAGGCAAGCCCCCAGTCCGCCCAGCCAATATTAAGGTCAATTTCCTTTAAAGCGCATTCAACGCTAAGGATGACAGAAAATTGGTCGTTCTTTTCGTCATGGTTAAACTTGTAGCCGGAGGCGTCGAGAATGTCACGTACGGAGGTGATTACTTCTTCTTTTTTCATTTTGTTGTCCTATTTGTTAACGGTTAAAATCCGATGCTGATCTTGTGCGTGGATTTGGTTTCTAAAAGTTGTTTGGATTGTATCTCAGGGGTGTAGTTTAATCTATTTTCGGTTTTCGTCTGGGTTCCTTCGCCGTCCAGAAAGAAGGCGGTTTTTCCTCGTCCGTTTCCACCGCGATGAATTTGAAAGCACGGTCCGGATGAACAAAGCCGTATTCTGTCCAGATCTTTTTTATAAGCGCTTCTTTAAAACTGTCCAAATATCCTGTGGCGACGGCAACATGCATATCCTTGGTCGAGCAGGAGACCGTTTTATAGTATTTTTCGGAATCGAGCCAAGTCTCTATGTTTCTAAGGACGCTTATTTCGCCCTTGCGATTATTCTTGAGCCATTGCTCGTCAAATTCCAATTTTACTTCATACATATTTTCGCCTTGTCATTAGGTTTTTTTACTGTCCGTCCCTGTATGTGATCTCCATTGAGATAGAACAATCGTCAAAAGCCTTTTGGAGCGACTTTGGTTTGTTTTTAAAATGTCCCGGCAACGATACGTTAATTAAATTTTCGCAGCGATGGAAAGCGTTAGGTTTGATCGTCACGACGCTGTCTGGGATAGTAATCTTCTTCAAATGTGAGCAGCGTTCAAACACGCCATTATCAATGGTAGCAATGCCGCCGAGTAGTGTAACTGTGGCAAGAGAATCGCAACCTTCGAAAGCGAATTGGCCAATCTCTGTCACACTTTTCGGTATATTGATGCTTTTTAGAGATTGACAATCTTCAAAAGCCGCACTGCCGATCTCTGTCACACTTTTCGGTATATTGATGCTTTTTAGAGATTGGCAATCTTCAAAAGCAGCTCTGCCGATTTTGGTCACACTGTATGGTATCTCGATATTTGCCAATTTAAGGCATTCTTCAAAAGTTTCTTTCTCAATGCGCGCGAGTCCGTTCGGCAAAGAAACTTTTTCAAGCTCTTCGCACTGATAAAAAGCCGTTTGGCCAATACTAGCGACAGTGTCGGGTATGGACACCTCGCTCAGTTTTTTGCAATTGGCAAAAGCCCCCTTTCCAATACTGGCTACGCCGCTTTCGATTATGACGTCTTTAAGTTCGATGCAGTAATCAAAAGTCATTTCACCAATCTCGGCAACGCTGCCGGGTATTGTGATTTGGGAAAGTTTTTCACAACGGGAAAACGCGTACTTACCCATATGCGCGACGCGACTGGGCAGAGAGATGTTGTCCAATTCCTCACAGTCTAAGAAAGCGGCTTCGCCGATGCTGGTCAGGCTATCAGGCAGTGTGACGGTGGTCAATTTACGGCATCCAGCAAACGCCCAGTCACATATATTGGTCACGCCTCGCGGAACAGCGACGCTCGTCAATGCTTTCGGGGCGACCAAGAGGTCGGCGCCGTCCTTGGATAAAAGCAGACCGGATTCAGATTTGAAGGAGGGATTTCCGTCCAGCACCTCGAAAAACTTGAGTTCAGCGCATCCCAAGAACGCATTTTTTCCGATGTGCGTCACAGACTTGGGCAAAGTAATATTCGTAAGGGCGGAACAATCTTTAAAAACAAAGTTCTCAAGCCTCGTCACGCTGTCCGGGATAGTCACGCTGACAAGCTTTTCGCAGCCGGCGAAGGCGCTATTCCCGATGACCTTAACGCCGTCTGGAATAATAACCTGCGTCAAGCCTTTCGGGACCTCGACAAGTTTCTTGCCGTCTTTCGTCAGAAGCAGGCCGGAAACGGATCTGTAGGCGGGATTGTCTCGAGCCACTTTGATTGATTCCAGCTCTCCGCAACGGTCAAAAGCACCTTTCTTTTCAGATGCTAAGTCGTTATATAAGCCTTTAAATTTAGGCCGCACAAGCAAAGACTTTTTGTCTTGGGACCGATATTCGCCGATGCTTGTCACGCTCTTTGGTATTGAAATGCTTTTCAATTTTTTGCAGTAAGAAAAAGCGTTCCTTCCAATTATCGTCACGCCGTTCGGAACTATAATTTTCGTTAAATAATCAGCGCGTTCCAACGCGTCTTCGCCAATTACGGAAATGTTCTTCGGGATAATAAATTTCGTCGGTTTACAATTGTTAAATATGCTTTCTTCAATAATGTTAGCAGTGTTTGGGGCAGCGGTAGCGCTTGCCTTTCCCACATTGGAGTGGCATTTCGGCACTGTGACGGTTTTCAATTGGTCACAATTCATAAAAGCATATTTTCCTATTCGTTCCAAACTGTCTGGCAATACCACTTTTTTCAATTTGCCGCAATATTCGAAAGCTTTTTGACCTATGCTTTTCACACCGTCTGATATTATGACGCTGACAAGGGGACAACAATCAAAGGCACCATCCCCGATGCTCTCCACGTTTCCCGGGATCGTTACTGTTCTTAATTTACTGCACGAGAAAGCGTAATCCCCAATGCTCTTGACACTTTTGGGGATAGTAACACTCTTCACAAAACTATAAGCGAAAGCGTCTGAATCTATTTTTTCTATGCCTTCCGGTAAGTTGACGCTCTTTAGGCCTATGGGAACCGCGTGAAGCGTCTTTCCGTCTTTTGAAAAAAGCAGTCCTGAAACGGAGCTATAAACCGGATTGTCCGGGTCGACGATGAAGGATTTTAAGCGCCAGCATTCAGCAAAAGCTGAGTTATCAATATGAGTGACGCTCTTGGGTATCCTGACGCTTGTCAATCCATCGCAACAATCGAACGCTCTCCTACCAATTTCTTGTATACTGTCCGGTATCTCGACGCTAGTTATTTTTTTACAAGCTTCAAACGCATAAGAGCTAATTCTGGTAACAGGGCGACCTTCGATTTCTTTTGGTATCACAAGCGCCCCTTTTATTGCGCCGATATATGGCCAAGAAACGCACCACCCTCCTTTCTTATTGAATTTATAATATTCGATAATATTGCCGTTAACTTTTATGTATTTTATTTTTTTGCTCACTCTCCTGTGTATTTGCTTCGAGTCAACATCAAACGCGTGTTCCAAATGTCTGCCTAGATCCTCCGGTATGGAAACCTTTTTCAAAGCGTCGCAGGAGCAAAAAGCTCCTTCCCCGACATAGGCTATTCTGTCCGGCAGCGAAACGCTTTTCAATTTGCGGCAGTCATAAAATGCATTTTGGCCTATTCTTTTCAGGCTGTCCGGCAACGACAGTCTCGTTATGCTGGTGCATAATGAGAAAGCACCCTCCCCGATTTCCTTCACGCCTTTCGGTATCTGAACGCTCTTCAAATTATCATTCCATAAGAAAGCATAGTCTCCTATGGTCTCAACGCCTTTCGGTATATACGCCCTGGCCGCCACTCTCGTAGATCCGAGAATGGTCTTCCCGTCTTTCGTCAGAAGGGCGCCTTTCTCGGACTTATAGGAAGGATTGTCCTTGGCGACTTTGATCGACTTTAAACTATCGCATCCCTTAAACACTCCTGAACCTATGCTAGTGACGGTGGCCGGAATAGTTATGCTGGTCATCATTAGACATTTGGATAAAGCATCATCATCTATTTCCGTCACCGGAAGCCCTAAATGCTCGGATGGAATAACAAGAGCGCCTTTCACATTGCTGACGCCAAAAACGATCTGATGATCAGCCTTGCGCCTGTAACGAATCTTCGGAGCCGATTTCGAAGTACCCTTGTCATATTGCGATCTTAAAGTCGCCATGATACTCTTATGCAGCTTGGATAATTCTTCCCTTTGCTTTCTAGCTTCGTTCTGTTCTTTGCTCATCTTATGTTCTCTCGTTTTGTTATTAATTTATCATTTTGTGAATCTCACAATGTCAGCGTCAGGCGGATGCCGCCCTGGTGACCATGGAACGTTCCCCAACCGTGAGGATCCCAGCCTCTTTGAGCGGAGCGGCAACCGCACGCGGTATATTGGCAGCAGCCTCCGCGAAGCACATGTCCGATACCGGTCTCCGGCCCTTTCGGATCGGTGGCTGGATCGGCGCTCTGCTCTTTGCAATACCAGTCCAGGCAATATTCCTCGATATTACCATGCATGTCGTACAATCCCCAGGCGTTGGGAAGACGCAGCCCGACAGGACCTGGAAGCTCCCTATTGTTGCAAGGATCCAGGTGTCTTTTAAAACTGTGGCAATAAAGGGCGAGTTTACCCAAATGCGGACAAAAGAACTTTCCGGTGATATCGCTTCCGTCGTTCCAGGCAGTCGTCGTTCCAGCCCGGCAGGCGTACTCCCACTGAGCCTCGGTGGGAATATCGAAATTCAGTTTGGATTTTCTGCGCAGTTTCTCTATGAAGTCTTCGCTGTTTTTACATTTTTCCCTTAAGATCTTCTTGATCCGCTCGTCTGTCTGGTGAATCATGCTATAACTGACGTCTATGGGACGGTCATTCCCGAACCAATTGCCGCCATTTTCCCCTATCAAACGGTATTGTTTTCCGGTCACAGGATATATGCCCATATAAAATGGCCTGGTCAAGGTCACTTCGTGCTGGGTCTCGCCCTCCCGTCTGCCTATTTCGCTTTCCGGGCTTCCCATCGTGAAGCTCCCGGCCGGAATATATCTTAATACCAGTTTGACCGTCTTGTGTTCATAGGTCCACCCGCCCTCCGGAACGTCCTCCAGATAATTGACGGAATAGTCCCTTAGATCCAGGATCATGTATTTGTTTTTGACATCCGCCGCCGGATCAGGAGCAGGCTTTTGAACAGGCTTTTTCTCCGGCTTGCCCTTGCTTTCTTTAAGATCCAAAAGGGCGAAAAGGTCTTCCTTCAGATTTTCTGCCCTTATTATTTTGACGTCAGCGTGCCCATTTTCCTTCAGCATTTCCGCCACTCGCGGGTAGATCTCATTCTTGCAGACTATCCCTTGGCAGAAAAATTTCTTCTCGCTTTCAAATACCTTTTTAAAACTTTTAAACTGACATAAGCATTCCTTGACGATCTGCTGTGAACAGTACTTGATCATGACAAGCTGCAAAAAGCCATCGTCCAGATAGCACGCCATCGGATAAACGTAATCGAATTCCGTGCCAAAGGAATCGAAATCGTAAAAATCTATGCTTTCATAATGCGGCCTGATCAATTCGAAGATCTTCTCACCGAGCAATTCAAAAAACATCGCCGCGTCTTCCTGCGAGTAGAATATTTTCGCCAGATGTCCCGGCAGCTTCTCAATGTGATAAACAGGGACTGTAACTGTTTCGTCCGGCACGCTTGTCAGCAGTTCGCAGTGATCGGAAGTTCTCAATATACCGAAGGCGTGACTGGAAAGTTCAACCTCGCTCCACAGACTCCGGTTCAAACGGCAATAGATCTCGTCCTCGGCGATCCAAAATATCGCCGGATCTTCCAAAGAATAACCTCTGGCGTCTATCTGAAGGGAGTAAAATGACAGGAAGCTATTGTGCAAAACTTCATTTGTCTTTTTAATCTCATTTTCTTTAGGGTCTTGCCAATCTTTCTTTTTTGAGTTTGCCATAATCTTGTTCTTCTATTCTTTATCGCGGAAGCCTCGCGACTTGTTCCACGCGGCGGATGAATATTTATATTTATAGAACTAGGATCACACGAAACCCTTGATCGTCGTGGTCGGTTTCGGGCGGGAGGCGGAAGCGGCTGGCAGAGCGGCAGAAATAGGCGTCGTCGGGCCAGCCGCCATTCCGGGTCACACGGTATTCTCCGCTTTCCGGTCCTTTGGGATCCGTTTCTTCGTTGTAAAGACATTCATCGTACCAATCCAAACACCACTCCCGAACATTGCCGTGCATGTCATAAAGTCCCCAGGCGTTTGGCTGATAAGAGCCAACTATAGCGTGAGCGGAGGTACCATCCTTAATGCTTACGGCGCCGTTACGTAAATAACGTCCGAGCTTGTCTAACTCGGGATCTTTTTCTTTGTCGGTTATGTCCGCGCCGTTGTTCCAAGCCGTAGTCGTTCCTGCCCGGCAGGCGTATTCCCACTGCGCTTCAGTAGGAAGATCGAAAGCAAGTTTTGTTTTTGCGCGAAGAATACCAAAAAAGGAATTCATATCCACTAGGTTATTCTCCGGCCACTGAGCTCCTTTTCTTTTTCCGCGTAAATCCTCATAGGAAACACTATCCACGGGACGCGTTGGGCCTTTAAAAAGCGACGGGTTCTTACCTTTGATCAACTTGTACTGTTTTTGAGTTACTTGAAACACTCCAATATAAAACGGACTGGTCAAAGTCACCTTGTGCTGCGTTTCGTTGTCATACCTGCCCAATTCATTTCCCAGGCTGCCCATCATGAAAGAGCCCGACGGAACGTACCTCAGCACCAGTTTTTCGGTCTTATGTTTGTTCTTCCATCCGCCTTTCGGGACATCCTCCAGATAGCTGACGGAATAGTCCTTCAGATCCAGGACCAGGTATTTGGCTTGTGATTTGCTTGGCTTATCACTTTTTGGCAAAGCGTCTCTTGATGTTCCGTTAGGCGCGGGAGCGCCCTTTTTTGCTCTCTTGAATATGTGGTCCGGAAGTTTTCCCACGTGGTAAATGGGAGCGGCCTCATTTTTTATGGAGCTTATAAGCTGGCAGCTGCCGGCCAAGACAAACAGTGGGAATTGATCTTCTCTCCTAAGCTTGACTTTGGCCCATAGTTCCCAGTTCAAACGGCAGAAGATATGCTCTTCATCCGTCCAAAAGACCGCCGCGTCCTTTAAAGGAAAACTCCCGGTGACTAGCTCAGGGGCTTTGGAAGAGAAGGTGGTTGCCAAGCCTTCCTCTACCCACTTGATCTCGTTTTCCGCGGGAACCGAGGGTTCCTGCGGCTTTTTATCCGAGAGCGTTCCCGTTTCTTTCTTCTTATCGGTCTCTGCCATTGATATATTCTTTTTCTATGGTTTCTTTCAGGGAGATGATGTCGGCCTCGAATAGTATCTTTTGTTTTTCCAGAGTCTCGGCGACGGCTTTGAGAAAGTCGTAATTGTTATTCAGAAGCGTCCTGACCTTGGCCATTCTCGCGTCCAAAAGACCGTTTATCTCCCGTCTGTGATTAATGGAGAAATCTGTGTCGCTCTCACCATAAATAGAGGTCAGATTGTCATTTTCCAGGCCTAGCCTGACCATCCTGGCCGCCTGGAAGGTGGCATCTTCGAAATCAGACTGAACGCCGGTAGACGGCGCGGCGAGAATCTCCTCCGCCGCACGGCCGCCAAGATTCACGTCAATCTGCTTTTCGAGGCTTTCCTTGGTGGATATTCCGTCCCCGGCCACTCTTTCTAGAAAGCCTGCCGTGTCGCCGATGCCCTCCACGGTCACCTGAACGATGGGGATGCCTCGCAGAACGGCGACCACCGCGTGCCCGGCCTCGTGGACCGCGACCAGATGCCTGGTCTCCTGGGAGCCCTGTTCGCTCTGGGGATCCTCGCCTTCCGTGACCGTGGTGCGAGCTTGAGCGAAATGCTTGAAGCTCGGGACCTTGTGTTCTTTCTGGGCTCTTCTCACGCCTCCGTTTATCATAGCAACCAGATCGGCCGGAGACCAGGCGTTCGTGGTTTGCACAAGTTTTTCAATGATCTTTGGGGCAACCTTCACACCGGTATTGTTCAGCGTCTCCTCAATGAGCCGTCTGCGATCTTCGGATTTGTGAAGCAGTCCCAACTGGATCTTGAGGGAAAGGCGGCCGGGTCGTACAAGAGCCTCGTCAAGGGCGTTGTAGCGGTTGGTGGCTCCTATGACCAGGAAGTTTCTGTCCTTGAAGCCGTCCAGCTCTGTCAGGAGCGCGTTGATGATCTTGTTGTTTTCCTGAACCCCTCCCGAACCATCGTTCGTTTTCCTTGAGCCGATGGCGTCAATTTCATCAATAAAGATGACGGCTCCGTAGCGGCGTGCGGCGGCGAACAGTTTCTTGACCTCCGCCACGCCCTGACCCAGATAAACTTTGCTGAAATCGGAAGCCGATACGTTTATGAAGGGCACGCCCATCTCGTTGGCGATGGCCTTGGCAACGGAAGTCTTGCCGGTTCCCGGAGGCCCATAAAGAATCATGCCGGTGTCCGGTTTGACCCTGGCCTTTTTGGGATCGTTCATATATTCGATTATTTCGGAAATGTGTTCCTTGACAGTGTCGACGCCCACCAGATCGTTGAAAGAAACATCCGGCACCGTGACCGAGAAGTAATCGCAGTCCTCGATGGAAGGCAGCACTTTATAGGACATGTCCGTGAAGCGAAGCATTACCGTATCGCCCTTGAACTCCACCTTGCTCTTGAAAAAGAGCCGTCTAGCCCGCAATATCCTTTTGGTGGTCCGTTTCTCCATCCATTCCTCAAAGGAGGCGAAATCTTTCCTTTCCGGAGCTCCTTCGAACTCGGGCAGAGGATCGCATTCAATACGGATGTTCCTGGAATAAGGAATCTTTTGAACGTTTTTCAAAAGCCATCCCTGGACCGGCAGCAAAATGGCGTTTTCCAATCCGGAGACGATTGGGTGGGCAGATTCCACATTGGGATGCATGTCAATTAGGACCTGATAGACTTCCTCCGAATGCAAAAAGCATTTTATCCCGTAGGATGTGGAGAACTGTTCCTCAAGTTCGGTCAGCCGATCTTTCGTGATGGCTAAGAAGGATTTGAAATCGTGCTTACTGAAAAGTATGGGCGTGTCTATGAGTCGGAGCGTGGAGTAGAATTTGGGCTCGTATTTTACCAACCCCTCTATGATCTTGTCCCTGGGTGTCGCTTCTTCCTCGTCAGAAACCAGGCTTATAAAATCTTCCGAATTCGCGAAGTTTCTCTCGTGGGTGATGATGATGAATATGTTTTTCTCGAAAGAAACATCCAAATCGTTGCCGTCATCCCTGAGCGATCCGGTTTCCAGAACCTTGTTGATGTAGGAAAAGCAGAGATTTTCGCCGCATTCGTAATTGTCTATCACGATTAGGCCTTCAGGATTCTCCGCCGCCAAGCTGGTTAGCGCTCCGGGCTGACTGCCGCCCTGCCAAACAGGCCCCCGGCCGATAAGGTCTATGGCGTTCTGGTCACTGCAATAGCGGGCCAGGTCCAGGACGGGAAGCTTTTTTATGCCCAGTATCTTTTCGAAAGCCTCCTGGAGCAGCGTGGCCAGAAAATTCTTGCCCGTGCCCGGCGCGCCCGCGAAGAAGAAGGACAAAGGCTTGCCGCCACGGTCCGGGGAATACATGGTCCAGTGGATCGAAAGCTGCTTGATGAGAGTATCTATCGCCTCATCCTGACCGAAGCAGTGGGCGGCAAGATACTCGCGAATCTTGTTGATGTCCTCGAAACGTTTCAGAAGCGCTTGGTTTTTCCACTGGAGCTTGCTCGCGGTCTCTTCCGTCTTGAGGAAAGCCTCGACAAGCTTTTCTGCTTCTTTTTTCTTTATCCCGGCCGAAGTCAGGATATTCATGACCGGCTTGAATGAATCGTATATAAGCGTCGCAGCGATAACGGAAGCGCTGAGCTCCGCCTCTGCCGCCCCGTACTTCTTGAGCATCTGTTCTACGACTCCGTCAAAAGGGAAAAACAGCCGGCTTACTTCCGACGATTCCCCTATGCAGGGATCGACTTCCATGTCCCCCATTGGCTGGACCTCGGGCACGTCGACGGTTTTACCGAGCATTTGGGAAAACACATCCTTGTTTAACGCGCACAGGGATTTGAACACGTCGTCCACAACTATGTGAAGGCAACCTCCTGTCTCATTAAACCTGGTCTGGGCCCTTTTCGCGGCGTCGTCCATTACGTCCGTAAAACTTTTGCTTTTGGCACGTTCTTTTATAACCGGAGTATCAGCCATAGTTTTTCCTTTTGTTTAGTATTCGTCTAAAGTGAGCGCCAGCCTGAAACCGTTGCAATCATCGTCGCAGTCGGGATAGCACTGGTCGTAGTCACGGTAGCCCGCGTTGCACGCGGCGGCAGTGTACCCCCATCCTCCGCCCTTCATTACGCGGGCGTAGCTGTGGTCCGGCCCCACTGGGTCAACTTCCGGTCCGTCAAAATGCGCCGTCCAATCCAGACACCATTCCCAGACGTTGCCGTGCATGTCGTAGAGGCCCCACCTGTTCGGCCTGTAACAGCCTACAACGGTATGTTCGGCGAACCCTCCCTTCCCGTCGTCATTGTTACGGGCGTAGCGCCCCAGCTTGTCCATGTTAGGGCAATGATCGCAGTTTGTTATTTCCGTCCCGTCGTTCAAGGACGTTTCCGTCCCCGCCCGACAGGCGTATTCCCACTGCGCTTCCGTAGGCAAGTCGAACTGAAGCTTTGACTTCCCGCGCAGTATCCCCAAAAACGAATTGGGGTCCACTTTTCTGCCCCGCGGCCAGCTGTTGCCCTCCAACCTTCCACGGATCATGTCGTAGGAAACTCTCTCCACCGGGCGCGTCGGCCCTTTGTATTTTGAGGGATCTTTACCGCAGATCAGCTCGTACTGCTTCTGCGTGACTTCGAAGACCCCGATGTAAAAAGGCTTGGTGATCCTGACTTCATGCGGCTCCGCGTCGGCGCAGCAGCCAATCTGTCCATTCTTGGTCCCCATGACGAACTTGCCCTCCGGGATATATCTTAGCACCAGCTTCTCGGTCTTGTACTCGTCCTTCCAGCCACCGGCGGGCACATCCGGAAGATAGCTGACCGAGTAATCCTTGAGGTCCAGGATCATGTAATTCTTGGTGAAAGAATAATCCTGTGAAACATCCTCTATCCCCTTGCTTAAAACAGCGTACAGGTCTTCCTCCAAACTGTCGATCCTTATCTTTTTCAGCGACGATATTTGTTTGTCGTTTTTATATTTTTCAAGCAGATCGTAAGTGTCGTTGTCGCAAATGACGGCGGTTTCAACCTTGACGTTGCCGAGATCTTCATTTTCTAAAGACTCCATCGAAGTTTGCAGGCTTTTTATGCGGCCTATGAGTTCTGGCCCCCGCTCGTCAGGCTTAATAACATCCAGAAGCAGAGCGTAATTATCGCGGGCCATGGAAAATGGCACGATATACTCGGCCAAAAGCAGGTTGCTGTACACCACCATGTCCATGTCCGGCCTTGAAGCAACTTTTACAAGCTGCTTTTCAATCTCGGCATAATCTGGAAAAGATCCTTTGATAAATGTATCCCCAAACATATTTTACCCTTTGATAACCTCGTGCTCCAGCTACGTCTCTACCTGCAGAAATCTATCTTTCAACCAAATGCCAGCCGACAATACTATCCTGGCGGCGTTTGCCACCGTCCGCCGCGTCCTTCACCAGGCGATTATTAGCATTAACAAATGTATTTTTATTTGGCATATTTCCCCAGCGATCATCATTTTTCCGTCTATGCTTCCGCATATTCTACATAATATTATACTATACCATCAAAGCCTCGCAAAGTGCCGGAAGTCATCTTCACGTTAAACATCTATAAATAACGCACATATTCAGCCCATACATACGCCGGCTTCCATAGCCTTACCATCATAAATTTTCCACTTACGATTGGCTAAGCCCCCTCGCCTAAGTATTCACTTTTAACCAGCGCAGGCTATAAATGAAGAACATATCCATAAAAACAGTGACAAAGGGTTTCTAAAACTCTTCTTTCTCCTTTGAATCTTCACTATCCTTATAAGAGAGAAATATTTTATTCCTCTTTAAAACAACACGAAAGCCAACATTCCAACCCGGATAAGCTATATGACGTTTAGCTGATCTACAATCTCCAAATTCGTGGCTATAATCACCACCACGGCAAACATGGTTTTCTCCGTATTCCATTAGGGGATTTATATTATGACAAAGTATATTACGACTATACATATCCAAGCAAAGTTCACAAACATTTCCATGCATGTCATAAAGCCCCCAAGCGTTGGGTTGATAAGAACCCACCTTAGTATGTTCCTTATAGCCACCTCCCTTACCGTCTGTACAGTTTCGTTTGTAACGTCCTAGCTTGTCGAGTTGTAAATCTCCTTTTACAATATACGGACTATTATCAGAATAGTGTTTAAGAATAGGTCTTTCATCATAATCCATTCCGTTATTCCAAGGGGTGCTTGTGTTTGCTCTACAAGCATATTCCCATTCTGCTTCAGTTGGCAGATCAAAATTTAAATGTGATTGGGAACGAAGAATACCGAGGAAAGAATTTTCATCAATATTATTGTTATTTTTACCGCGAATAGTACTGTAAGAACCCATATCAAAAGGCCGTGTGTCGCCCAAATGACTCATAAAATCATGTTTAAATTCTTCATCCCCAGTAACTTTGACATATTGCCATTGTGTAATAGTGAAAACACCAATATAAAAAGATTTGGTTAGTATTACTCTGTGTTCTTTTTCGTCTATTTTGCGACCTTGTTCACCCTCAGGACTTCCCATAATAAAAGAACCTTGTTCAATCCTTCTTAACCATAGTTCTTTGGTTCTGCAGTTATCATCATTTAAAATATTGGGATCTTCCTTTGGCCCTTTTTCTTCTTCTCTTATTTTGTAAGTTTCAAGGTCTAACACCAAATATTTCGGTTTAAGCTTACTAATTTCCGTCGCGTCCACAGATTTATGAATTTTCATTTCGCTCTTGGTCTGTTGGTTTAACACCACGCGAAAACCACTTACTGGATTTTCCGGGACACAGGAACGGTATCCTTTTTTTCGTTCCGCAGAGCGACATTGGCTTGCTTCACTATTACAACATCCTCCGCGCAAAACACGAAACCTACCTTCATCAAGACATACAGGATCTATTGCATAATCAACGACATCATCATCATATTCATAAAAACAATCATAACTATCCAAACACCATTCCCAAACATTTCCATGCATATCATATAGTCCCCAGGAGTTAGGAAGCTTTTGACCGACAGGGTATGTCGAACAAGTTTTTCTATTGTTCAAATAATTATTTGAATTTTGTTCTCCACTATTGCAGTAATACCAGCCCAACTTGTCCAAATTGCCGTCTCTTTTTTCGTCCGAAAGATTGTTCCCGTTGTTCAAAGCGGAGGTTGAGCCAGCCCTACAAGCGTATTCCCACTGTGCTTCAGTAGGAAGATCAAATTGTATATCTGATATATTTACTTTAGACTGAAGAATTCTAAAAAATGAGTTATGATTAATTTTGTTTTTATCATTTTCGTCTTCATTATTTGTTAAACCTTGGATCGTATCATAGTCGATACTTTCTATAGGTCTGGTATCACCTTTAAATTCTGACGGATTACTGCCGGTGATTAATTCGTACTGTTTTTGTGTAACTTCAAAAACTCCAATATAAAACGGTTTTGTTAAAGTTACTTCGTGTTGCTGCTCATACTTGTTTCTTCCGAGCTCATCCTCCGGGCTGCCCATCATAAAAGTTCCTGACGGAATATATCTCAACACCAGTTTCTCGGTCTTGTACTCGTCAGTCCATCCACCCGCGGGGACATCAGACAGATAGCTAATGGACCCGTCTTTCAAATCAACCACCATGTAAGTTTTTTCTTTGTTTTCCATAATAACTCTCCTTTATTTAAAAATAGTTTAAGCCAGAGCTGCAGTATTCGTTATAGGAAAAAGCCGCCCGGAAGGGCGGCTATTTTCACGGTGCAGTTGTTTGTGTAGTGTTGGTGGTCGTTGTTGAGGGCACTATGATCTGGGAAGATGATATGCCTTGAGTTGGCGAAATAAACTGATGCTCGTCCGTACAGATATAGAACTGATCAGGAAGCTTGTACATCGCTCCAGAAGCACCGTCCATTATAATTCCAAGGATGCCGCCAAATATAAAGCTGCCGATGATCCATGGGTCGACAGATGCGTTGTAGATGGCGATCTCTTTCTGGCCGTCGACCGGATAGACGTATTCGAGAATGTAGCTCTCACCCGAGAAGAAATCGCGGCTGGCTTTCAAACGCATACTGTAAGGCGTAGCCTGGGTAGCGATCGTCTTATAACCTTGTTTGAGAGCAACTATGTCGCCGTTTCTGGAGGAACAGATCTGAACCTCATATTCAGAATCTGAGAAGATTGTGGCGCAGCCGGTCATGAATGTCGTCACGAAAATGACGACGCCTAAAAGGAAAAGGTGCCTTTTCATAATCGTTAATTTGTTGGTTGTTAGATCGTGCTGTGTTATTTTATCAAAAATCAACACACTCTAGTGGGCTTGAAGCCAGAGCTGCAGTCTGTCTTCAAAGACGCCGAGGTAGGTGGAAAAGTCCTGATTGCGGTTGATGTCTTTGAAGAAGTCGAAGAACTCTTTCATCTTCGATTCGTCGTAGATGGGGAGCTTGCTTGGATCGGCTTGCTGTAGCATGTCGTAGACTTCCCTGCCCTTGGGGGTGAGGTCTTTGGGAACACCGAATTCGATGTCTTCTGGGTAGCCCGGGATGCCGATGTCGCGGTAGTAGAGTTTCGTGCCGATGGCGGGTTCGGCGAGGCCGAGTTCCATCTTCTTGGGATCATTCTCATAGAAGGTCATGTTGAAGATCCAGATGGCGGTGCCTTCGTTGAGGGCGGAGATGCCTCCGGCGCCGTGCTCACGGTCGTTGAAGATGTGGAAGAGCTCGTGGGTAAGAGTGTCGCGGATTGATTCGGGATCCTTTTCGGCGAGGAGGCCTGAGCTCAAGGAGATGTGGTCGCCCGCGGCCCAGGCGCCACCGTCGGCTTCATGCACGTTGACGGGCGTGTGGGCGAAGAGCTCGACGTAGAAGCCTAATTTGGGATGCTCGATTATGGCCGCGCAGCCTTTTATGACGGTCTCCTTGTCTTCGTCTGGGATGTTGAGGGTGAGCCAGTTGCGGACGAGCTTTTCTTTCTCTTCAGGGGTGAGGGCTTTGACCTTTTTGTTCATCTCGGCTATCGTGGCGTTCTTCGTCCACTCTTTCGCCTCTTCCTGCGACATGTCGCAAATCTTTTTCTGACAGGCGCTCAAAAGTATTCCCCCTGCTATAAGCGTTAAAGCGATAAGCGATCTTTTCATGTCTCCCCCTTAGTGTTTCAAGCGATTGGATCCTGGCAAACGTCGCGGCACATGCACTGCGAACAATCCTCGCCTTCCCAAATGCGCACGTAGTGCTCGATCACTTCGTCGACAATGTCGCGCTGGTCGGTCCATATGCCGCTTTCGAAATTTCTTCTGTGCTCGCTTTTCATGCCGAGTCCCGCGCCGGTTATGTTGGCGGAGCCGATGTAGGCTAAACGCATGTCAACTATGACGAGCTTAGAGTGCACTCTCGGGCACATGCGGCGCTCGAGGTCGGTCGCCAGGATCGGGTTGCGGTCGAAGTCCTCGAGGAAGCGGGGGCCGGGCTCCTTGCCGTGCAGAAGCCTGACCTCGACGTTCTTTTCGAGAAGATCGGCCAGTCTTGCCGGGAAGGAGACTATCTCGCTACCTCTCTCGACGAAAGCGTCCTTAAGGTTGGAGGTGGCGAGCCAGAGGCTCGATCTGGCCATAAAGGCCGCCTTCAGGACGATGTCGTAATGATCGTGGTCGGAAATATAATTTAGCATCAGTCTATTATCTCCACGTTGGCTCTGGGAATGGTAGCTGTCTCGCCGGAATCGAGCTTGGCTTTCAAGACTCTGACTTTTGCTTCCGTGGCTATGGCTTCGGGCTGCTCGGGCAGTTCCGTAACTTCAGCCAGTTCCCCAAAGTAGGGTGATCTGATTATTCTTATCCTGGTGCCGATCTGCAGCTCTTTGGCCACGGCCAGAGAGCTCTTAGCGTCTTTCGATTCGCAGTATTCCAAAACGGGGATGATGACTTCCGGGCGTACGACGCCGGCTCTTATCTGGGTGGAGCCGTTGAAGGAGGCCGTTTCGCCTTTGTGCTGCTTTAGGAGTTCCATGGTTCTGGAGTCCATCTTCAGTTTCCCGAAGCCTTCCGTCACGATCAGCGTGAAGCCTAGGTTCTCTTGCCCGGTGATGGCAACACCGATGTATTCCCCTAAGATGTCGTGGATGACTTTGTGCTCGATGCTTGCGACCACGATGCCTTTCACCTTGCACAGTTTTGCCATGTCGATGGCGTCTTTCTCTATGGAGCGCCCGCCGACGATGATCTTGCCCTCGCACTCCTCGGTGAGATTTTCAAGCGTTATGTCCTCATCCTCGGAGACGATCATTATTTCGCCGCTGGATTCGCCGCCCAAGCCGAAGATGCCCTGGATGACGCAGGCCGTACAGGAGACGTCGACGTCCGTCTTGCTGACTCGCGTTACCGTGCCGCTAAGGTAAGCGGAGACTTCCAGTATGGTGGCAGGCTCCCTGATGGCGATGAAGCCGTTGGTGGGCGAGATCTCTTCGATGAAGCCTTTGACCGGGGAACGGCATTCGTTCCTGACAAGGTCGAAGAAGTGCGAAGTCTCGCCCAAAAGCTGATCTTTTTCGACGATGTCGCCGACATGGCAGGAAAGATGCTTCTCCATCCTGTCGTTGTCGAGCTCAAGGATCTCCGCGGCTCTCACAAGCGTCAGCGGGCCCTGATGATTGGCCATGCCGACGGTCTGGTCGTGAGTGACAATGTCGCCGACGGAGACCGTGGCGTGCCCGCCCAGGGGAAGTTTGCGGGTTTTCGTCACCGCCGTTCTTGGCGCGATAAGGAGGCCGGGAGTGAAGGCGTTGCCCATTAGCTGTCTTCCTCCATATCAAAAGCGCCTATGGCTTTCGCCCAGGAGCGGTTCTTTCTTATCCTTTCCTTGGGATCGTCCGGGAGAACGAGCGGGCGTCCCCTCGTGTCGATGACAAGTCCTACGGCGCTGAAGCGCGCTTTCCTTTCGTACTCGACGCCCGGTCCTTCGCCGGCGTCCACTTCCCTATCAGGGCGGATGGTGAAACTGAAGAGCTTTTCAGCGGTCTCGGTGAAGCGGTAGAGGCGGCCGGGATAGAGCTTGTAATTCGTCTCGCCTTCCGGCGTGTTGATCGTAAGCTCAGCGCAGACTTCCTTTTCCTTCAGCTGGCCCTTGAGGGAGAGCGAGGTGGCGATTGGGATCAAGCAGTCGCGGTGCAAGACTTCCAGGGCGATGTCCGGCTCGACGCTCGACAATACGCCCAGATGCGGCAACATGAAGATGCTGTCCACATCCAGTTCGGTAATGCCTTCCGGCTCGAAGGAATCGAGCATGATAAGAGCCGTCTGTCTGCGCCTGGGGGCGTGCGAGAGCGCGCCGCCAGAGCCTATTATTAGGTCCATGTCGCCGGCGTTTATAACCGCGGCGCCTTTCTGTTCGAAGGCTTCCGCCACGCTTCTTTGCCTGACGATGCCTTTCAGTCCGCCGGCCAGGCGCATGTGGTGGGCGAAAGAAAGCCTCAGGGCTTCCCTGACGATAGCCTGCTCGATCAAAAGCTCCCTTGCGGTCTGGGGAATGGTGGTCGGCCTTATCATCTTGTTTAAGGCCATGTCCCAAAGCTCGTTTACGCTGCTCTCAAAAGGCAGCCAGCGCAGAATGTTCTCGAAGCCCGCTTCCTTGACCACGTTGCAGATGTTGTAGCTCATGCCGTAGTTGGCGGAGACCGTTCTGGTGAAGCGGCCGTTCACGCTTGAGAAGACGTCGGTCGTGGCGCCGCCGATATCCGCGGCCAGAACGTTGATCTTCTCCTTCTCGCCCACGGCCGCGATACACTGACCGAAAGCGGAAGGCGTAGGCATAATGGGAACGGAGACCCAGGACATGAGTTTCTCATAGCCCGGAGCCTGAGCCATGACGTGCTCAAGGAAGAGACGGTGGATGGCCTGGCCGGCGTCGTTCAGGTCCTCCTCTTCCATCGTGGGCCTGACGTTGTTGACCTTGATGAGGTCGACTTTTTTGCCGAGCACGTCCGTGACGAGCGGCAGGGCCTCGCTGTTGCCGGCGAAGATGACGGGGACCTTGAAGAGCTCGCCGAAACGGGGCTTCGGGTCGGCCATCAGAAGCGTTTCCGCCATTTCCACGAGATGCTTCGTGGTTCCGCCTTCCGTGCCGCCGGAAAAGAGCACCATATCCGGCCTGATGTGGCGGATGCGTTCCACTCTGTCCTGCTCGGTCCTGCCGTCGTCGTAGGTGAAGGAATCTATGATGATGGCGCCGGCGCCCAGGGCCGCTCTCTGCGCGCTCTCAGCGGAAAGTGAGGCCACTACGCCAATGACCGCCATCTGCAGGCCGCCGCCGGCGGAACTCGTTGAGAGATAAAGATCCGCGCCCTCGTTGGAATCGCCGCCCAAAATGATCTTGCCATTCTCGACGAGCTTCCTTCCGGTGATCTCCTGGAGTTCCGTCACGGCGTTGATGACGCCGATGGTCACGTCATCGAAGGGCGCCTCGACAGTTGTCGGCGCTTCTCCCCTGCCCGCCAGACGGTATTCCCCTTCCGGCGTGCGGGTGATAAGTATCACCTTGGTGGTGGTGCTGCCGCAGTCCGTCGCGATGATGGCGTTTATTTTTCTTTCTTCCGCCATCAGGCTTCCCTCTCCAGTTCCTCTAAAAGCTCAGCGAGCGCTTCCCTGTCGTTCAGCGTCTCGTACAAGGGCTTCGCCTCATAGCCAGCGATGGCGAGGAAAGGCTCCGCGCCCATCACGATGTTGGCGTAGATGGTGGCAAGCGGCCAATTGGCTCTCACAAGGAAAGCCGCGAGGGGACCAAGTCCCCTTTCCTTAAGATCCTTCGCCAGGCGCACTCCGAATTCGCTTCTTCCTTCCACGACTAGCCTCCCAGGATCATAAGGTTTCTAATCCAGACAGCGATGGCATCAATACGGTCGATAAGCCAGCTCATTCTGGTGGCGATGGTGTTGCCGAAGACCGCGCCGAAGGCGATCATCATGATGATCCTGCCGGATCTGACTGCGCCCTTGGCGACGGTCGTCTTCAATTTCAGGCAGAAGACGAAATATATCATGACCAGTATCATGGTCACAAGATAGACGAGATTGAAGACGTTCTTCCAGGTTATGGAAACATTTTCAAAAAGGCTGATGTGCGGAACGTTCACCGGCCCAAAGGTAAGCAAAGGCTTGACCGCGCCGGCGATCTGCGGGATCGCGAGGTTGACGTTCTGCCCGAAAGCGATGCCGACCGCCACGCCCATCAGCAAGCCTAATACGAGCTTGTTGGTCCAGGCGAATCTCTTGATGTAGACCGTGAACCACAGCGCGGAGGGGATCAGGCCTAAAAGCAGCAGCAACTGCCAGGCCGAGCCCTGGGCAGGGCGCCCGACCATCGCCGCGAACCCGTCCGCCACCTTGTAGACGAAAGAGGGCAGGATCTGCTTGTCGATGACCTCGAAGAGCATGTAGGCCGCGGAAGACCCGATAATGACGTGCTCCAGTGTCCTGTAGAGCTTGTTGTCGCCGAAGATGAAGGAGAGCATGCCTATCGTGCAGAAAACCGCCACCCACTCCCCGAAAACCGCCACCGACCAGGTACCGGCCTTGGAGCGCAGGGTAAACTCTCCCAAAAGCGCGATGATGAAAAGTATCGTAAAGATAAGCGCGCCGATATTCAGGTAGCGCTTCTCGCCCACCGTAACTTTGGGCGCCGTCTTCTTGACGGGAAGCCCGAGCCTTTCTCTCCGGCGCTCCAGAAGCATGCCGATATTCCCCAGCGCGATCAAAAGGATGATCAGGACTCGAGCCAGCGTCAGGGCGTTCACTCTTGTGGAGCTTCCGCTGCCTTCGCCTTCCTCCGCTTCGGGATCATCGCCTGCCAACTCAGGATAATTCTCTTTGAGCAAGGTCAGATACTCGCTGGCGCCGTTCATGCCGTCCAGGATGCCGACCAGCTGCCTTGTGTCAAAGTAGGGATAGAGACGAGTGCAAATAAGAGACCAGCCCGCCGCTCCCACCGGGATCTCAGGATGCCTAGGCGAGAAAATGCCGATAACGTGCTCGGACTCCACGTCGCCGCTGATCGTAATGATCATGGAGGCGTTGGCCAGAGACTTGAAGCCTTTCAGGATCGGGAGCTCGTAAGCGGAAGTCCCGTAGAGATCCTGCGCCACGCAGCCTAAGAAATCGCCTTCTAAATTCTGCAGGATAGGCCCGATGTTCGGTCCGGAAATGCCCTTGAACCCAAGGTTGGCGTAATCCACGCCGTACGTCAGCGTATAATGTCCCCTCGCGATCTCCGAATTGATGACCTCCTCGGAAGCTCTGGGCGCCATAGGATTCAGGGCCGGACAGAAGACCACGAAAGGCTGACCGAGCACAAGCAGATGTCTGACCAGCGCCACCATCTGCGGCCTGTTCTCGCCTCGGGAACTTGGATCCCAGCTGCTCAGCAATACCACCGGCACGTTCGGTTTTTCCGCGTGCACTTTCTCCACGGTCTTGTAAAGGCACCGGGTAGCATTGCTAACATAGACCGGCAGCGACCACTTCACGAAGAAGGGCACCGCCAGGCAGACGATCAGGACGAGGTAAATGATATTCCTGGGGATCCTCTGAAGGTCGAGCCTCATTTCGCCTCCTCCCCTTCAGAAAGATGATCCTCAATGCCCAGCCAGATCCTCCAGGAGACCGCCAGCGAGGCGATATAAACGCCTATTTGCAGCGCCCTGAAGACCGTGCCGTTCATGTCCTCACGCAAGAACCTCGCCAATTCCGGCAGCTGCAGATAGAAGAACCTCGTGTTGCCCAAATACCGCGTCAGATAATTCCCCAAGGGATCGTAGCCGATCATCACGATCAAGGCCACGCTCATCATTACCACGCCTTCCAACGATTTTATCTTGAAGGCTCTGTAGGCGGCGTAGGTGATATAAAATCCCAGTATCGCCAGAACCGTCACCAGAAGCGGCGTGTAGATATACGAGCGGTAAAACTCCACCGCGTCGAAAGCGCCCTCCGGCCGCTCCTTCGAAAACCATCCGTAGATCACGCAGATCACGAAGACCGTAACGAACGAGACGAAGACGATAAGACTGTACTGCCAGCCTTTCTTTCTGTTCATCAGAGTCATGATATGCACTCTGAAAACGTTGGCCAAGGCTATGCCGTAAGCCGTCGCGCCCACCAAAATAAGCACAGGCGCGCAGAACTCATTCACAATCTTCGTCAGCGTCAGTCCGCCAGACCAGGCTCCGCCCTCTATGGGCGTTCCCTCAAAGAGCCACTTCGCCAGGTACAAAAGCCCGGGCAAAAAGATCGACAGCCAGATAAGTTTCTTCTTCATATCACTTTTGCAAAGCCTGGGCGATCTTTAAAACTACCGGCCCCAGCGTCGGTATGGAAGCCAAAACAGCCGCGGCCACGACGCTCACTATAACGATGACCTTCACCATATCCTGCCCGTACAAGCTCCCGCTGAGCTTCGGGTCCCCGCTAATAGAAGCGCTCACCGCGAAGAACTCCTCGCCGATTATGACGTAGTCGCAGGCCGCGATGAAGAAAGGTATCTGGAACAATTGGCTGGTTCCGGCGATCTGCATCGCCCCCACCACCTGCCCGGTCTCGGACAGCAAAAGAGACTCCAGTTCATAATACCCGAAATAAAAGCAGGCCGCCGGCCTTTCCTTCAGCATATAACCCATGCTGGCCGCCGCGAAATACACTTGGCCTCCCGGGAAAAACCGCACGTCCGTGGGATTGAAAGACCGCAGCTCCCCAATAGACTTACAGGCCTCCTCGTAGGTCGTCTGCAGCAGCGTCAGCGTCCTCTCCATACACACCGGGATCAACAAGCGATTCCTATACCGCGCCGAAACCGTCGCGATCTTGTTCAATATCGGCATGGAAGCGTACAGCTCAGGATGCGCCGTATCGCTAACACCCGTGCAGAACAGCGACGGACGTCCCATCTCCGTAGCGCGCCCCACCGCCTCTTCCATCTGCTCCAATCCGGGAATAGGCCTAATGTTGAAGCGGTATCCCTTCTTCGCCAAATGCATCCCGAGCGTGATCAAACTCACGCACAAAACAAAAAACACCCTTGGCACCAAATAGGTGAGCCAATCAAAAGGCGCGGCCTCGGCCACCGCCTCAGGCTCCTCGCAGAACCCAAAAACGACCCCCGCCAACGCCAAAAACAGCAAAGCGAAAAATATCCCTCTTCTACCTAACACACACTATATCTCCAAAAAGAGATTATATCAAATCCAACCTGTCCCATCAGCCCCCCGCTTTTTTCGGAACAGCGGAAAAGAGGAAGATATAGCGATCTAGCGGGTAAGCTTGAAGCCGGTGCCGACGAACTGCGCCACCTCGCGGCCGGTCTCGTCCACAACGTCTATGTTGACGACGCAGGAGCTCCTGCCGTTCTTCTTGAAAACCGCCGTGGCAATAAGCCTCTCGCCTTTCGGAGCGGAAAGGTAATTGATGCTGACCTGCTGGGCGACAGTCGTGTTCTCGCGGTCGTTCGTCAGCGTCGCGAAGGCGAAGTCCGCCAGGGTGAAGATGGCGCCGCCCATGACGCCTCCGAAAGCGTTCCTGTGCCTCTCGGAAAGGGTGAGGCTGCAGACGGAGTGATCGTCATCGACTTCGTCCAACGTCATGCCGTTAAGCGTCGCGAATTTGTCCTCGCGGAAATATTCCCTAGCTTCCTCTGTAGTTTTGAAGTTTCCCATAGTTACCTGTCGCTTTTTTTCTTTGTTTACCCAAATATGTTAGCAAAAACAAGCTTATATTTTGCTAAAATAGACTCGTAATTGAAAAGGAGGCTCCTATGATCGACTTTGAGGAACGCGTAAAATCACACCAGTACGTCGGCGTCCAGACGAAAGAGAAAGGCATAGCCGACATCTTCAAGCTGGTCTATGGCTGGATGTTTTTGGGACTTGCCCTTTCCGGCGCCGTAGCCTACTATTTCTTCTCATCAGGAGCTTACCAGTACGTCAACCCCATCATATTCCTCATTATTGAGCTGGTGCTGGTCATCGTACTCTCCTTCTGCTTCAGAAAGCTCTCCTTCATCGCCGCGCTTCTGTTGTTTCTTGTGTACGCGGCCTTGAACGGCGCAACGCTTTCCGTAATTTTCCTTGTATACAAGATCAGCACGATCCAGAACGCCTTTTTCCTTACGGCCGGGCTTTTTGCCGTCATGGCGGTCTACGGCACCGTGACCAAAGCCGACTGCTCCAAGATCGGCTCCATTTGCACCTTCGGGCTATTCGGCATCGTCATCGCCTCTCTCGTTAACATCTTCCTCAAGAGCTCCGGC
>Ga0265298_10001714_pt1 | contig 32167 bp, 26 predicted proteins | sample AusTroGonzalo_MG_3_FD_193486 | JGI IMG/M metagenome (GOLD analysis project Ga0265298, IMG submission 193486) | Bovine rumen microbial communities from tropical cattle in Woodstock, Queensland, Australia - Gonzalo_01 | ecosystem: Host-associated > Mammals > Digestive system > Stomach > Rumen ... | reverse complement strand
TCCTAATGACGCCCGAGAGTATGTCGACGGCGTGGCTTATGTCATTGATAATCCGCATAATGCGACACGTTACTGGGTTTGCGACATGGCGGTGGGCTATGCCATGAGTCACGATATCATACAGCCCGACCTCTCCGAGTATGCCGGTCAGATTGTGGTGGGCTCCAACTCCGACTGGGAGTTCAACTACAACTCGTTGACATTCACCAGCTACTGCATGTTACTCGACGGCCGCAGGCTGAATTTCTACTTCAGCGTGGTGGGCAACGACGCAGGCCAGGTGCAGGTGGTCAGCGAAGGCGAAGGCGGCGGCGCAGGTCGCGTCATCTCCACACTCATCAGGTTAAACTAATCGACTAATTTGAAATGATATTTTATTATTCCGGTTGCGGAAACAGCAAGTTTATTGCTGAAAGCATTGCTGACGCGTTAAACGACAGGCTCGTTTTCATCCCTGAAGCGCAACGTGACGAGAATTTTGAATACGACCTCGCGGAAGGCGAGATGCTTGGCTTCGTATACCCTATTTACTCATGGCGACCGCCTCATCTGGTCGACGAATTTGTTGAAAAAATGATTATCAACGGGAAGCCGTCGTATGTGTGGACCGCCGTGACATGCGGCGACAACGCGGGCATGACGGAGCAGATTTTCCGTAAGGCGTTGAACGACAGGGGCTTCGAGCTTAATGCCGCCTACTGCTTCAAGATGCCTAACACCTACGTCAACATGATGGGGATGACCGTCGACAAGCCAGAAGTAGCAAGCGAGAAGATCGTAAAAGCCAAGGATAAGCTTCCGAAAATGATAGAGATGATAAAATCGAAGAGCACATACTCCGACATGATAAAAGGCGGCTTGCCACGTTTCAAGAGCAACGTCATCGGCAAGAGTTTCTGGAAATGGGCATCCGACAAGCCTTTTTTTGCCAACGACAAATGCATCTCATGCGGGCTGTGCGCCAAGGTGTGCCCGGTGAAGAACATCACCATGGAAAACGGCCATCCGCACTGGAACGGCCACTGCAACACCTGCAACGCCTGCTATCATCACTGCCCGCAACATGCCATCCAATACGGGACAAAGACAAAAGGAAAAGGGCAATACTACTTTAAATAAAGTTGTTTTACGGATTTTTATTGCATAAAAAAGTCATGTCATCACTGAAGACGACATGACTTTTGGTATAAAATGGATAATGCTTGCTATTACAAATCACGTACAAGACGGACGGAGAAACCGTTGCTGCTGAAAGGCATGTTTATGCCCACGCTGTTGTATTGGATATCGATCTCCCAAGCTTTACCGGAAGTGCCCCATCTTGAGGTCCAATAATAACCATTAGACCCGACTTCGCTGATGTAAATGCCATCACGGTAACGATATCCTGCTGTTGGGAGGAAAATGGCACCCGCGTCTTCCATGGCAGTCCAGTCGGCGGCATCGACAGCAGCCCAGTTGGTCATGTCGTTACAGGTGTAGCCTGTCAGATCGAATGAGAACATGTCAGGGAAGATGATGAGTCCGTTGTGATTGCTGCCACCAGCGTTGATGGTCGCCAATAACCATCTGTCGGCAACGTTGCGGCAGTTGGTGCCCGGGACGGGCTCTCCCACGTTGACACCCAACAGCCACTCAAATTCAGCTTTAGAAGGGGTGCGCCAAGAGTAACCTTCACCGTTGATGATGTTGGCAGAGTTTCTCACGCCCCAGTCGAAAACGGTGTTGGTGAGGTCTTGATATTCGGAGCAGTAGTTTTCGATATCGGTACGGTTGGGCGTTAACTCGCCGTTGATGTTGTCGGTGGCGCCACTTTGTCCCCATCCAAACAAACCGATAGCGGTCTGGTTGGCATAGTCAGTGCTGATGGCACCGTTGTTCTCCACGATGTCGTATTGGTTTGTCATGAAGCTCCATGTGCCGCTGCTCCATTCCACCTCGGTACTTGTCCTGGTGTATTGCAGGTTGCCTTTCGCGAAAGCGATTCTCTTGTCTGAGTCAACGGAGAAGAACACTCTGTTGGCTGCGGTGACGTTCATTGGCATGACCATCTCGTTTTCGATAGCTCCGTAATATCGTCCTGCCTGTATTCCTGTGTTGAATGTGATAGAGCCTTCTTTGCTGTAGCTCTCGAAATTGATTTCTGTGGCTGATGTCACCGAAGGGATCAGTGCTACGAATTTGTTGCCGTCGGCAGTCCCGATGTTGATTTTTTCTTGTTTTGTGCCAGCTATGGCTCCTGTCTTATAATTGACAGAGGCTTCTGAATAGACGTTTTCGCCATATAAACTTACGGTCTCGGCATTGTTGTCGCCGTCGGTGAACCCGCTCACGTTGAAACGGGCGATAGCCATCTTCAGGTTAAGAGTGGCGTTGAAGACATTCTGGTTTTCATAAACGATACCGTCGCTGATGGCGATATGATACTTGCCCAACTCGCCTGATGTACCGGATTGGTTGGTGAAATCCACGTCTGTAGCTGCTGCATGGTCGCCGCTTCCGAGATAGAAGAAATACAATGTCTCTCCGTATGCCGGGTCGTTTATGCTACCCGAAAACACTCCGTCGCCAGAGGTGCTCGTCAGCTGTCCGAGGTATCCGCTCTCGCTGCCTCCAACGTTGATGTATTCGGTTGTTGTTGTCCATACAAACTGTGCCGGTCCTGGCAAGAAATAGCTTCTGTCGCCGTTGGCGCTGGCGTTAAGAGTGATGTTTACCAAATTGCCTGTGCTGACAGGTCTTGCGCTCTCTTTTTTGCACTGTGTGCATCCTAAAACAACTGTCAGGATTAATGATAATGTGATAATTCTTTTCATGATCAATCCTCCTTTTTCTTTAACATTGCGTAGCATGCTCCTGCGCCGAGCATGATAAGTAAGCCGCTGCCTACAGGCACAGTGGGGTCTTCGGCTAAGGGTTGGCCGAATTCGAAATTGCCATTTGGGCTGATGTCGCGGTAATTGTAGATGTCGTTGTCATAATCGCGGAAGAAGCCGTCGCTTCTCTGTGCGCTGACACACGTCGGCAGCATCATCGCGACCATTGCTGTTGAAAGCATGAGAGCTCTCATTTTTGTTGTTTTTTTCATAGTTTAAATATTTGTGTCAATTTTACGCTGCAAAATTATAGTCAATAACAAGACCCGTCAAGTACCCAAAACTCGCATTTTTTTTGTGCCTGATAAAATTGCGAGTTTTGGGTATCCCCATCATATAATTAAATGTTGTATTTTTGCATCGTTAATTTTGTTGAAATGAAAAAACTCCTTATAATAATATCGTTTTTTCTCGCGATGTCAGGTCTCCGGGCGCAATCGGTTGACGACCTCCTGCAGCTTGTCGATAGCACTTATGCTATGGCGGTGCGCGGCGAGCTGCAACAGGCGATCCACATCAACGAGGACGGCCTCGCACTCACGCCGGCCGACAGCACTGAGCTCAAATGTGAGTTCTACTCATGTCTCTTGTACTGCTATCATCGTCTTGGCGACTACGAGAAGGCGCTTTACTACGGTGAGCTCTGTCTCAGCTACGACGAATCGACAGGCGACAAGGCCAATATCTCCGCCTCGCTGGGCAACCTCGCAGGTATTTATTCCTCGGCGGGCCGACACGACGTGGCGATAGAGTACCTCAACCGCGCCATCGACATCGAGAATGAGCTTGTAGCCACCGACGAGAACTATTCGCCGAAGTCGCTCGCCATACGTAAAGCCATGCTTGGCGAGACATTGGTGGCGAAAGCACTCACCTTGACGGAAGACGAACGCACGACGCTGCTTCAGCATGCCCTCGACCTCACCGAAGAAGCCTATCTCATCGATTTGCGGCTCGAACGCATACCACAGGTCGGGATGCGGCTTTCACAACTTGGAAACATATATCTTAAGCTCGGAAACACCGAAAAAGCCCGCGAATGCAACCTTCAGGCGTTGGAGATAGCACGTCGGACCAACAACAGGGCCACCGAGGTGATAACGTTGCTGCAGCTCGGCAACTATTGTGAGGCCGCCGACATCTCACATGCCATAGGGATGAAAAACCAGGAACTCGAGGCATGCCGTAAACTTGCCGAAGAGGCTGAAGACAAAGGCGATTTCGCGGAAGCGGCAACCCAGCTTAATCGGGTAATAGAACTGCGCGAAATCATATATAACGAGGAGTCACAACGTCAACTCGCGATGTGGCAGATTCGCTACGACACCCAACAAAAAGAACAACAACTGCTTATTCAGGCTCAGACCATCAGGACGCAGCGTATGAGGCTTATCTGGCTCGTCACGATAGCAGTGTTGGCTGTCGTGGCGGTTGTGTCGCTCGTGCTTTACACCCGTTTGCAGAAACGTATGTTCCGCAACAAAGACCGCAACTATGCCATACTCACACATGACCTCAAAAACCCTATGCTGGCACAACAGCAGATGTTGCGTATGTTTTATAAAAACTTTGAAAACTACAGCCGCGACGAGATACGTGACAACCTTGGCAAGCTGTTGACTAGCAGCGAAATACAGCTAGACTTGCTTTTTAACCTGCAGCAGATGGCTCTCCTGGAAAACGGCAAGCAGAAGGTTACCCCGATGCGTACCGACCTCAACAGCATCGTCAGCGAGGTGCTGGTCAACATGCAGATATGCGCCGACCTGAAACATATCACTTTTGTCAATAACGTCAAACGCAGCCTTGTGATGGCCGACCGTAACACGGTGCGTACCGTCTTGCGAAATTTGTTGAGCAACGCTGTCAAGTTCTCGTATGAAGGCGGCACCATCGAGATTGGCAACACCGCGGGTGACGATGGCTTCTACGTCAGAGACCACGGCGTGGGCATGAGCACTGAGCGGGTGAAGGAGCTGATGCGCTCACGTTGTGTGGTGGCGCCTCAACTCGATACCAAAGGCAACGGAGGAGGCACCGGCATGGGATTTCTGCTCTGCCGTGAACTCATCCGCCGCAACAAAGGCACCATCATCATCGAAAGCGAACCTCAAAAAGGTACCACAGTCACTGTAAAATTACCAAAATCTGAATGATTATGAATATAGCACTTCTCGACGACCACGACCTTATCCGCGCCGGCATCCGCAGCGCTCTCAGCGGCATGCCTCACACGGTGACCATCGATGTCGGCAACGCCGATGATTTCTTCAAGAAACTCACTGCCGGCACGCCGTGTGACCTCGTCCTGTTGGACGTCCTCATGCCCGGCACCAGCGGCATCGAGGTGGCACAACGTCTGCGCGCAGAGTATCCCGACATCAAAATCATCATAGTGTCGGTCGATACCAAGGAATATATCATCAACCAGCTGATGCAGATAGGCATCGACGGTTTCATCAGCAAAAACGGGCCTCTCGAAGAGGTGCGCGCCGCCGTGGCATCGGTGGAGGAGGGCGTGCCCTACTACGGACACGACCTCGCAGTGCTGGTGCGCGACATAGTGGATGCGCGTCTCGACAAAAAATCATCATCGCTGCTAACAAAACGCGAACTCGAGATCATAGAGGCGTGCTGCAACGGTCTCATGGGCAAAGAGATAGCCGACAAATTCAACATCAGCCTGCGAGCAGTCAACTCACATAAAACCAATATTTTCAACAAATTGGGACTCTCATCATCCGTCGAGATGGTCCGCTTTGCCCTCGAACATGGTATTGTTTAATTTTTTAAAAAAATACCATTGTCATTCCGAAAATTATTCCTATTTTTGCATCCCGTATTGTTAAAATTTAACCACTATGAAATACGGGTTCGATAGCGAGAAATACCTCAAGATCCAGTCGGAACACATCAAAGAGCGTATCGCGAAATTTGGCGACAAACTTTATATGGAATTTGGCGGGAAGCTGTTTGACGACTTCCATGCAAGCCGTGTCTTGCCGGGCTTTAAGCCTGACATCAAGCTGCAGATGCTTACCCAGCTGAGCGACGTGGCGGAGATCGTCATGGTGATCAGCGCCGTTGACATCGAGAAGAACAAGGTGCGTGGCGACCTCGGCATCACCTACGACGTCGACGTGCTGCGTCTGCGCGACGAGTTCATGAGCCGCGGATTCATGGTGAATTCAGTCGTCATCACCCATTATAATGGTCAGGCGAGCGCCGATGCCTATCGTCATCGTCTGGAACGTCTGGGAATAAAGGTGTATTACCACCGCATCATCGAAGGCTACCCTAACAACGTGGCACTCATCGACTCGGAAGACGGCTTCGGCAAGAACGACTACGTCGAGACCACACGTCCGCTCGTCGTGATAACAGCTCCTGGACCGGGCAGCGGCAAGATGGCAGTGTGCCTCAGCCAGCTCTACCACGAGAACAAACGCGGCATCAAGGCAGGATACGCCAAATACGAGACATTCCCAATCTGGAACCTGCCGCTGAAACACCCCGTAAACATAGCATACGAAGCAGCTACCGCCGACCTCAACGACGTCAACATGATCGACCCGTTCCACCTCGACGCTTACGGCGAGACAGCTGTCAACTACAACCGCGACATCGAGATTTTCCCGGTGCTTAACGCCATTTTTGAATCAATCTACGGCGAAAACCCATATAAATCGCCTACCGACATGGGCGTCAACATGGCGGGCTACTGCCTCAGCGACGACGAGATATGCTGCAACGCGTCGAAAGACGAGATCATAAGACGTTACTACACAGCACTTTGCGACCTCGCCAAAGGCAAAGGCAGCGAGAACGAAGTCAACAAGATTGCGCTTCTGATGAAGCAGGCGAAGATCACCACCGACTTCCGCAGGACCACCATAGCGGCACGCGAGCGCAAAGAACAGGAGCAGCAGCACTGCGGCGCCATCGAGCTTGAAGACGGTACCATCATCACAGCCCACGCCAGCGACCTGCTCGGCTCAAGCGCAGCACTGATCCTCAACGCCACCAAACATCTTGCAGGCATCGGCCACGACGTGAAACTCATCCCGCAGGCCATGATAGAGCCTATCCAGACCACCAAAGTCGACCTGCTGCACGGCAAGAACCCGCGTCTGCATACCGACGAGGTGCTCGTGGCCCTCTCGATGCTCAGCCTCTGGGACGAGAACTGCAAGAAAGCCCTCGACAGCCTGCCGCAGCTCAACGGATGCCAGATGCACTCCACGGTGATGCTCCCCGAAGTCGACCAGAAGATCTTCAAGAAACTCGGCGTCGGTCTCACCTGCGACCCAGTGAAGAAATAATCAGATTATTTCAATTTTTTTTGAGATTACAAAAATTATTACTATCTTTGTAACCTTAAAAAAATAGCATTTTTATGCACAGGATATTTCTGCCTGTTTACCGTTTTTTCAGTAAACACAAGGCGTTGATGTATATGTTTATGGCGGTCACCGCCGTGATTTTTACCGTTTTCGGCGCAAAGCTGCATTTTGAGGAGGATATCTCGAAGCTTCTGCCTACGTCAAGCGTCGAGAGTCAGCTGGCATTCAGCTCGATACAGCTCAAAGACAAGATTTATCTGCAATTTGCGACATCAGAGGGCCCTTTGGTGACAGAGGAGCTGGCGGAACGTGCCGACGAGTTTGTCGACCTTCTTTTCGAAAAGGATAAAGAAAGCCATTATATCGCCAACATTCTTTATAAAATGGAGCCCGAGATGGCTATTTATGCCCTGGATTTCGTGTTGGAGCATGTGCCATCGTTTGTCGACACTTCGGCGTATCCAGGTTTTGAGAAGGCTTTGCAGGCTGATGCCGTTGAGCGTCAGATGCTTGCTAACAACGAGCTTATCAGGAACGACCAGACGGGCAGCGTCACCGAGATGGTGGGCTACGACCCGCTGAACCTCAAAGAGGCGGTGCTCGGCGACGTGATGGGCAACGCTGTTGGCGGATTCAACATTCTTCACAGTCATTTCTTCTGCGCCGACAGCACCGTGGTGATAGCCTATCTGGCACCAGCGTTCAAGTCACTCGACTCTAAGTCGGCCCGCGCTTTCGCGAAAATGCTGGAGGAGACGCAAAGTGAGTTTGAGGCACTCCATCCCGAGGTGAAGGTTTATGCACACGGCATCCCGATAGGCAGCGTCAACAACGCCAGCCGCATACGTGCCGACCTGGTGGTGACGGTAGGCATCTCACTTGTCTTGATTTTGATACTTATCTGGTTGTGTTTCAACAGCTTGGGCTTTCTGCTGAGGCTGTTGGCACCTATAGCATACGGCGCGTTGCTGTCGATGGCGTGCATCTACTGGCTCAAAGGCGGCATGTCGCTGATGGCTCTCGGCCTCGGCGCGATAGTGCTCGGCGTGGGCATAAGCTATTGTCTGCATGTGCTGATACATCATTTCTTCACCGGCGACGCCGAGGCTATGCTTCGTGACGAATCGACACCAGTGACGCTGGGATGCATCACCACCGTGGGAGCCTTCTGCAGCCTGCTGTTCACCGAGAGTGAGCTGCTCCGCGACTTCGGACTCTTTGCCTCGCTCGGTCTGCTCGGAAGCACATTCTTCGCACTCGTGTTTCTGCCACATTTCCTGCCTGAACGCAAGACCGACAGTAACAACAAGACATTTCGGGCCATCGAACATGTCAACGACCTGCCTTTCGACCGCAAGGGCTGGCTGCTCATCGTGATAACGGCTTTCCTCGCGACAGGTATCATATTCTCATCAAAGGTGAAATTCGACAGCGACCTGCGAAACCTCAACTACAGTACGCCTCAGAAACTGGCGGCGGAGCGTCTGTTCGACGAGAAAAACAACGACGGCTACGCGCATACCTATTATGCCACCGTCTCCACCGACCTCGACGAGGCTCTGGAGGCCAACAAAGGTGTGGTGCACATCCTCGACTCGCTTTCCGCAAAAGGCTTGGTGCATAGCTATTCCGACATCATACCTAAGCTTTTCATCACTGAGAAAGAACAGGAGCAGCGCATAACGGCATGGAACGCTTTCTGGACGGAAGAACGTAAAGCCACTACGATGGATTTGATCGACAAAAACGCCATGGCATTGGGTCTGGAGACATATTATTTCAGTGATTTCCAATACCTTATCAATGCCGACTACGAGCCTGCCTCGCTGATTGAGAGCGGCGTGATACCCGACAACCTGCTTGGCAACTTCATCGAACGTAACGACGACGGGCAGTTTATGGTGTTCACCAACGTGGCTACAAGTCGCGACGATAAAGACCTCGTAACAGCGGCGGTGGTCGCCAACCCCAAGACCTTTGTGCTGGAGCCGTTCTATTACTGCAAAGACATGGTGCAGCTGGTTCACGACGACTTCAATGTGGCCGTCTGGGTGTCGTCGCTGTTCGTGCTGCTAATACTGCTGGTGTCGTTCCGTAACATCCTCACCGCCTTGCTGTCGTTCTTGCCGATGGTCATCAGCTGGTTCACGGTGCAAGGCTATATGGCGCTCATCGGGTTGGAGTTTAACCTTATCAATATCGTCATCTCCACTTTCATCTTCGGTGTGGGTGTCGACTACAGCATCTTTATCACCGAAGGCCTGCTCAACCAGTCGCGCACCGGCCGTCACGACGTGCTCTCGTGGCATAAGGTGGCGATATTCTTCTCGGCCGTCATCCTCGTGATAGTGGTGTCGTCGCTGCTCTTCGCGGTGCATCCTGCCATCCGTAGCATCGGCCTGAGCACCCTCATCGGAATGGCGTCGACGATAGTTATTTCCTACTCGCTGCAACCGTTTGTCTTCCGTCAATTTATGAAAATCAAATGGTATAAGAATCAAGTTTTAAAGAAAAAAATATGAAGAGATTAGCATTAATTACACTCCTTATTTTTGCAACCATCGTGACATGGGCGCAGCACAGCTACGATGCTGATTTCACTCAGATCAAGGTGACAAGAGGCTCAGAAACGACGGTGGAGAAGGCCGGACATCTCGTCTTCGACGGTGCCGAGAACCTCGTCATGATCTATTCACAGCCTGAAGGCGAGTCGTTCATCATCGAGGGTAACCTCGTGAAAATCAACATGGATGGCAAGAATCTCGTGCTTCATGCCGATAAAGTGAAGTCGGTGGGCTCGCAGCGTGCCACCTTGCTGAACTGCATGGCGGGCAATTGGGAGCAGGCTGCCATCGACAACGACGCCGAGACCACCATCACTGAGGAGAACGGCAACCGCACTATTTTTATCGATGCCAGAAAATCCAAGAAAGCGGCGAAAGGTGGCTATATCACGGTGACTGTGACCTACCGCATCGCCGACGGGGCGCTCCTCACCATGATTCTGGAGCAGAAAAACGGCGTCGTCAACACTTACGAAATGATATATAACTAAATAACTAACAACATGGAAAGATACTTTGAAAACATGCTCTCTGCCGAAGAACTCGCGCAGGTGCACTACATCCCGACAATTCCGGAGTTCGTGACCTGGATCGAACAGAAATGGCACGACCTGCCGGCTCTCTCCGACACAGTAAACCGCTGCACATACGCTGAGATGTGCGACGCTATAGCACGCAAGCGCACATTGCTCAACAGCTTGGGCTTGGCGAAAGGCGACAAGGTGGCTATCATCGACAACACCACTGTCGAGGCGGTGGAGATGTTTCTCGCCGTCACTTCGGCTGGCTACGTGGCCATCAACCTGCCTGCCCAGCTCCCGACACCGGCCATAATAGGCTGCTGCATGAAGTTCGGCGTGAAGGTGCTCGCCGCAGGTCCGATGTTTATCGACGCTGTGAAAGAAGCACCATGCAAGGTCATTGCCATCGGTGACATGGCTGAAAAAGGTGCTCCTGTCGCCGTCGTGGGCAAGGACGAGCCTGCCGCTATCTTCTTCACTGGAGGCACCACCGGAGCTCCGAAAGGTGCTGTGTTGCCGCATCGCGCCATCATGCGCGGAGCCCTCAACGGCGTCTACGCCCCTGGCAAACAGCTCGGATGCCATCGTTATGCCACCGTGCTGCCGCTGAGCCATGTGTTTGGCCTGATATGCGGCACTATGTCGGCACTCTACAAAGGAGCCGAGTGGGTGGCAGCAGCCAACGTCAAAGACACCATCTCCAAATTCCCGATGATAAAGCCTACCTACCTCGTGGCCGTGCCAGGCATCTGCGAAATCCTCATGGGGCTCATCAAGATGTACGGCGTGGGATTCCTTGGCGGAAACCTTAAATATATCATCGCGGGAGCCGCCTGCGTGCCTCCAAAACTCATCGCCGAGTTCGACAAGATGGGCATACAGCTATTCGAAGGCTACGGCATGACAGAGGGCGGTAACCTCACATCAGGAAATATCGACGTAAAAGAACGCCCAACATCAGTCGGACAGATATATCCCGGCCAGGAGGTGAAGGTCGTCGACGGCGAGCTGTGGTTCCGTGGCGACAACCTCTTCCTCGGATATTACGACGAGCCTGAGAAGACAGCCGAGGCCCTCACACCCGACGGATGGCTCAAAACCGGCGACCTCGTACGTTTCGACGAAGACGGATATATGTACATCGTGGGTCGTATCAAGAACCTCATCATCCTCAGCAACGGCGAGAACGTCAGCCCTGAGAGCATCGAGGAGCCGTTCTACAAATGCAACAAGCTCCGCGACTGTCTCGTGAAGGAAGACGAACTCAACGGCAACAAGGTGATAGCCATCGAGATACTGCCTCGCATGGAAGAGTTCGCCAACACACCTTGGGAAGAGGTTGAGACGTTCTTCAAGAAACTCGTCGACGAGGTCAACGCCACGCTGCCCACGACACATCGTATCGTCAAGGTGACGGTCCGCAAGGAAGACTTCAAACGCACCGGCACCTTGAAAGTTTCACGTAACTAATTGAATATCATGACACGACAAGAAATATTAGACAGCCTCAAAGAGGTTCTGACACTCATCAGACCGTCGCTCGACCTTTCGGCGGTGAATGAAGACTCGCAGCTCACCAGTGACCTTGGTCTTGACTCGCTCACCACGCTGCTGCTGAGTCTCGCCATCGAGAACAAGTTCAATTTCAAGTTCGAGGGCATGGTGAAGTTCAACACGGTAGGGGAGGTCATCGACCACATAATCGAGAAGACGAAATGAAGCTGACAACGTATATTGTGGAGGGCCTGACGGCTTTTTTGGTGAAGTTGTTGCTGCGCCCGAAGGTATATTACGTCAAGCCGCCGGCGCATCGCCGGCGGCTTGACGCGCCGTCACTGCTCATCATCAACCACACCGGCCACCTCGACGGCCCCGTGGTGACGACGATGTTCCGTAAAAACAAGATTCATAACCTCGCGGCAAAAGACCGTTTCGAACAGAAAGGCTTCGGGTTCTTTCTGCGTAACACACGATGCATCCCCATCGACCGCGAGAACCCCGACATCTCGTGGATCCACGAGTCGATAAAGGTCATCGACCAGGACAAGGAGTGCGTGGCGATATTCCCTGAAGGTCGTCACGGCGAGCACCGCAAACAGCTGCCGTTTCATCCGGGTGCAGCCATGCTCGCTGCCGTCTCGCAGGCCCCTCTCGTGATGGTGTACATCGATGGTCCTATCAAAGTGTGCGGCCCGCGCGTGCGGCTCATAGTGTCCGAGCCGTTCCACCTTGATCCACCCACCAACGGCATGAACTCCGAGTACCTCAACGAGCAGACCGAGATGCTCCAGCAGAAAATGAAAGATTTAATGCAGGAACTGATTAAACGCATTGAATAAATATTTTTTAGTCGTCATTCTCGGACTGCTGCCTTTCTTCGAAAGCCAAAGGTCCTCGAATTAACGACTAAAAAATATAAAAACATTGTTACAGAGTTTTAAATCATCGATTTTTCAATCTTCAGCTTTCGCAACTAATAACTTCTTACTATTCTATAATGAGGATTATAATTTTCTCTGAATTCGTCGCTGTGGCGAACAGCATATTTACTGTACGCAGCCTCGCGTAGCTCGTTCTGTAAGGCGCCGTCAGCCCAGTCAGGGTTGACTTTCAATGCGATAGACTCGATTTTAAGCCACTCCGAATACCAGTCGTCGCTGAAAGCGTTGTCTTTGCCGGCTGCGTCGATAAACAATCCAAGTAGCATTTCTTCGCTCATGTCGCCATCAACCACGCACGACAGATTGATTCGTGTGAAACGATGACGGAAGCCTGTGGGCTCATGTTTCGGCATCTTGGAGAGGTCGGTGTCGCGACACAGCTCCAGCTCCTTGTTGATGTATTTCCGTGCCATCGCTGTGTCGTTCATCAGATGCTCGGCACCAAAGAAATCCTGATAGCACGTCTTGTAAATATCCTGCAACGTCGCCATCGGATAATTCTTATGAATATCCTCGCACATCCGCCGAATCGCCTTGTCTTCGCTTTTACAGGAAAACAACATAAAAGCCAGCAAAACAATAATAAGGAATTTAAATTTTTTCATAATTCATAGTATTTGTCATTCCGAGCGCAACGAAGTGGAGTCGAGACCCGAGCAAAGCGAGAGCTTTCACCTTTGGTGAAAAAATCACCGGCAAACAAATTAATTAGGAATTATTCAGATTCGCTCCGCTTCAGTCGAAATGACGTGGTGTGGCATCGTTATTTCATACACATTTTAAAGATATTTTCAACATCCTTTTGCTGCAGCGGCTTAAACCCATTCAAAATACCTCCATTGACCGATTTCTTTGCCATGATGGCGAAGTTCGTCTCGTCGATGCCGACCTCAGGGAAGGTACGCTTGAGCTTCAAGGTGTTGAACAAGAGGTCTTTAAGTGCGTCGATGGCCTTATGTGCAATCTCCATCTTTGGCAATTTTGAATCAATTCCGAACACGTTGACACCGAACTGCACAAATTTGTCGACAGTGGTCTCGTCGAGGCAATATTCCATCCATCTTGGGGTGATGATGGCAAGTCCGAGGCCGTGGGTGATGTCGTAGATCGCCGACACTTCGTGTTCTATCGGGTGGCAGCTCCAAGGCTGGCGTTTTCCGCCGTCGATGAACCCGTTGATGGCCCACGACGAGGTCCACATCAGGTTGGCGCGTGCCTCGTAGTTGTCGGGCTCACGCATCGCGATAGGGGCGTATTTGATGATGGTCTTCATCAAGCCTTCCATGAAGCAGTCGAGCATGTAAAGGTCGAGGTTGTTGTTGAAATACACCTCGAAGATATGCGACAGCATGTCGGCAGCGCCACACGCTGTCTGGTACGGGCTCACCGTGAACGTGTTCGTCGGGTCGAGGAACGAGGCCTTCGGCAGCATCTTTGGGGATAGACGGCCTATCTTATCCTTGGTCTCCAGGTTGCTGATCACGCCTCCTTGGTCCATCTCCGAGCCCGTGGCCGACAACGTCAGGATGGTCACTATAGGCAAGGCTTTCTCGATAGGCGAGCGTTTGCTGAGGTCAAGGAAATCCCATGGGTCGTGGTCGACGCAGGCACCTGCCGCCATGAACTTTGTGGCGTCGATAGTGGAGCCGCCGCCCACAGCGAGAAGCACGTCGATGTTATGCTCCTTGCACATCTGCGCGCCTTTGCGCACTGAGTCGATTCTCGGGTTGGGCTCTATGCCCGACAGCTCGAAAAGCTCCATGCCAGCGTCTTTTATCGCCTTCACCACCTTGTCGTACAGCCCGATCTTCTTGATGGAGCCGCTGCCGTAGGTCATCAGCACGCGACTGCCGTGTTTCTTGAGTTCCGGAACCAGATTCTTCAGCTGGTCCTTGCCAAAATATACCCTCACAGGGATGTCATAAATGAAGTCGTTAATCATTTTTAATATTTTTTGAATTTTTGGCAAAGATACAGATTTTTCTTTAATTTTGCAAAGATTTTTCAAATTAAAATGACACGCGAAAAAGAAATATACAAAGTGACGATAATCGGCGGACTGGCCAACATTTTTTTGCTGGTTTTCAAGTTTGTGGCGGGAATCTTGGGTCACAGTGCCGCTATGATTGCTGACGCCACACATTCTTTTTCGGATTTCATCACTGATATAGTAGTTTTAGTTTTTGTAAAACTCGGCAACCGTCCGAAAGACAAGTCGCATGACTACGGTCATGGCAAATTTGAAACCCTTGCGATGACCATCATTGGAATCGCCCTGATGATTGTCGCCATCACCATCATTGTGGAAGGCACCAAAAAGATTGTGTTCTGGGCGAATGGGGGAGAGATTGAGGAGCCTGGCATGCTGGCGTTTTGGGCCGCCGTGGTCTCCATAGTGACGAAAGAAGCCATCTACCGTTATTCGATCATAAAAGCCAGACAACTCGACTCCAAGGCTGTAGAGGCCAACGCCTGGCATCATCGTAGCGACGCCTTGTCATCACTTGGCACCGCTGTCGGCATCGGCGGAGCTATCTTCCTTGGTGACCGTTGGGCCATCCTCGACCCGATAGCGTCGGTAATAGTGGGCGCGGTGCTCGTCAAGGTGGCGTTCGAGATACTCAAAGAGGCTATAGGCGACCTGATGGAGCAGTCGCTTCCCGACAAGATCGAAAACGAGATGCTGGAGCTGGTGAGAGGCATCCCGGGTGTCGTCAAGCCGCATAACCTGCGCACACGACGCATCGGAAACCACTACGCCATCGAGATCCATATCATGATGGATGGCGACATCACCCTCCGCGAGGCTCACGACAAAGCCACGGAAGTGGAGGATGTGCTTAAAAATCAATATGGTAATGAGACCCACGTAGCAGTGCATGTGGAGCCTTACGAAAAGTTTTAGTATTCTTTTTTATCGGTTTTCTCAGTCCATTTCTTGAATGTGCTGATGGCCTCGTCGCCAAGCAGATGTATCATCGGAATGTTACGCTGTTGATACGGTTTAGCCAGCTCTGCATAAATGAAGTCGTCGTCGAAGTCGATGTCAGCGGCGTCTTTTTTGGAATTTCCGTAGAAAATCTTATCGATATGCGCCCAATATAGTGCGCCGAGGCACAGCGGACACGGCTCGCATGAGGTGTACACCACGCATCCCGAGAGGTCGAAGGTGCCTAATTTCTTGCAAGCTTTGCGTATCGCGTTGACTTCGGCATGTGCCGTGGGGTCGTTGTCGATGGTCACGCTGTTGGAGGCCCCTGCCACTATCTCTCCGTCTTTCACTATGACAGCTCCGAAAGGTCCGCCGCCGTTTTCACAGCTCTCGTTGGCCAGCCTGATAGCCTCGCGCATGAAAGCTTTGTCCTGCTCGGTGATATTATAATGTGCGTTATTCATTAGCTTTTTGAATCAATTTGTAAAGCTCTGGCAGGCGTTTCGCAATCTGCACCGGCCTTCCGTTTTCAGTGAAACAATGTACGCTGTGGCCTTCGCAGACGAGCTTGCCGTCTTTTCGCATGATGTAAGTGAAGTCGAACTTCATCTCGCTCAGATGGCTGATGAACACTTCGACTTCAATCACATCTTTAAACGTGGTCGGGCTCTTGTATTTGCACTCGACCGACACAACCGGTGACACCACGCCGTCAGCCTCGATCTTGTCGAAGCCGTATCCGAGCCTGTCGAGATAGTCGACACGCGCCTCCTCCATGATTCTCACATAGTTGGAGTGATGCGTGATGCCCATGCGGTCGCATTCGTAGTATTTTACCTCGTGTTGATAGAAGGTATGCATTTCAAGATATTATTTTTCGCATTTTTTGCAGCAGCATCCTGTGATGCATTTGTAGACGATGCCAGCGAGGCAAGCGCCCACGAGCGGTGCCACGATGAACAGCCACACCTGACCCATTGCGCTCCATTCGTTGATTGAGCTCTGTGAGAACAATGCCACGCCGAGTGAACGTGCCGGGTTGACAGAGGTGTTGGTCAACGGGATGCTGATGAGGTGGATGAGTGTCAGGGTGAGACCGATAGCCAAGCCGCCGAACTTGCCATTCTCATGACGGCTGTCGGTGACGCCGAGGATGACCATCAGGAACACAAAGGTGAGCAATGCCTCGATGAGGAATGCGCCACCACATGAAATCGACTCATAACCGGCAACTGGGCCACCACAAGCCTTCTGGAAAAAGTCACCCCAGCCGTTTGACGCGAAAACTCCGGTCGTAGCACTTGGTACGCCCATGTGTATGGCTTTCCAAACCACCAACAACATTGCGCCGGCGATGATACCGCCGATGAACTGCGCTGCCCAATAAACGAGCATCTCTTTGAAACTCATACGGCCGTTGACAAACACACCGAAACTCACTGCAGGGTTAAGATGTGCGCCTGAGATGTGGCCGATACCGTATGCCATAGCCACCACGGTCAAGCCGAAAGCGATAGCTACGCCAAGAAAACCAACATGTCCGAAGAGGGCTGTGCCACAACCTCCGAAAACCAAAACGAATGTGCCGAACAACTCGGCGAAGAATTTGTTAGAAGTCTTCATAACGCTTAATTTTTATTTGTTAAACTTAATTTTTAATCTTTTTACCTTAATTTTCAAATCTAACGCAAAATTACAAAATTTTTAGAAATGCAACATTTTTGTAAAAAATTATTTGATTCAAAATTGAGGAAATTCGTATTTTTGCCGAATTAAAATTTAAAACTATGAAAAGATTTAATTTTTTGCTAATAACCCTTATGTTTCTGGCATATGTCAATGCAAACCCGGTGGATGTGGCAACAGCGAAAAGCAACGGCACAACGTTCATGACCGGAAAATGTAAGGCCTCGACACAGCTAAGCCTTGTCTACACAGGGAAAACGACTGATAACACTGATGCTTTTTTCATCTTCAACTGCCAGCCTAACGGCTTCGTGATAGTGTCGGCCGACGACCGTATGTTCCCGATTTTGGCTTATTCGACGGAAGGAAAATTTGACCTCGTCGCCGCGGAAGAAGGCCCGAAAGTGTTTCTCGACGCTTATTGTTCTGATTTGGAGACTGCCATAACAGAAAATTTGTCACAATCGCAAGATATTGAAAATCAATGGAGGATGCTCGATGAAAACGACGTGCTTCCAAACCGTGGCGACCGTGAAGCGGTTGGTCCGCTGTGTACTTCGACATGGCATCAGACCCAGCTTTACAACGACCAGTGTCCGGTCGATTTGGAAGGTTACAATGGCCATGTGAAGGTGGGTTGCGTTGCCAACGCAATGGCACAAATCATGAGATATTGGGAATGGCCAAAGACCGGTGTGGGCTCGCACAGCTATTATTGTTACGGATACGGAACAACATCTTACGGCACGCTTTCAGCCAACTTCGGTGAGGCTGATTACCGCTACGAACTGATGCCTGACTTCCTCGATTACACCAGTCCGCAATATGAAATCGACGCGGTGGCATTGCTCGAATATCATGCCGGTGTTAGCGTCGAGATGGACTATGGTCCTAACGCTTCAAGCGCGTATTCAGGCTATGTGGTGCCAGCAATGAGACAATATTTCCGCTATTCAAACAGCGCCAGCTTTGAGGACAGAGATGACTATACCGATCAGGAATGGACTAATTTGATGAGAAACGAAATCGACAACGGCCGTCCGATGTATTATTCGGCCTACAGCTATACCAAAGACGGCAACCGTGGTGGTCATGCTTTCGTATGCGACGGCTACGACAGGCTCGATTTCTTCCATTTCAACTGGGGATGGCAGGGCTTCGACAATGGATTCTATCACATCAACGCAATGGATTTGACTCATCACGAATACAACTATAATCATTCCACCACGATAAATCTTCAACCTAACGAGGATTATTTTAACCAGCCGGAACAGGTAAATAGTTTTATTTGGCCGACTGAACAAGGCACTGGAGTGAGACTCAGACTTAAATCACCGAAATTGACTGTCGGCGGCGACCCGATAACAGAGGTCGACTCAGTTGTTGTTTTACTGAACGGCGAGCCATTCCATACTTTCCTCTCGCCAAATCCTGGCGAAATACTTTTGTTTGAAGATGCTCTTGATGCTGAAGACGCTGGCACGGTTAACTATTTCATCATTTATCCGGTGACACCGGGCGGTCGCGGCAAGGGAGTAACATTTCCTGTGAAGATGTGGGAAGCCGAAGGCTGTATCGGCACTCCGCTGACGTTCCATCTCTTCGACAGCGCTGGCGACGGATGGCTTTCTCCTGCAATCTCAATCCTCGACGAGCGCGGCATCGTGTTGTATCGAGTCGGTCTCGACAAAGGCTACGAAAGCACCGTAACGGTCGATATTCCTACAAATTGCTACCTCACACTTTATTGGAACTATTGCAACATCGGCTATGAGGACGACGACGCGGAATGCTCGTTTGAGGTTTACGACTACGACGGCGAAATGATTTTCGGTCTGGATGCCAAACCTACTGTTGGCGAATTGTTTAACTTCTACAACGATTATCCATTGGCAGTGGAACCAATCTTCATCACAGAAGATGATTACGTCTCGATGACGGTGTTCGACGTTTTCGGTCGGATCGTTTATACCGGCAGCGTCGATTTGTTTAATGTCGATTCGTTGAAAAACGGCGTTTTTATGCTTCAATATTTGACATCAAACGGAGGCTCCAAGACAGTCAAAATTAATATTTTGAAATAATGCTTTTGTTTTGAAAATTGTCGTAACTTTGCAGACCTTTTAAGAAATACAATTTTAAAAATGAAATATTATGGAATTACCATTTGCAGAATCTTGGAAAATTAAGATGGTCGAACCCATCAAGAAAAGCACTCGCGAACAGCGCGAGAAATGGCTGGAAGAGGCACACAACAACGTGTTCATGCTGAAGTCAGACTATGTGTATATCGATTTGCTTACCGACTCAGGCACAGGCGCTATGAGCGATCGCCAGTGGGCAGCGATGATGATGGGTGACGAGAGCTACGGCGGCGCTCGCAGCTTCTATCACATGAAAGACACCATCACCGAGCTTACTGGTTTTGAATATGTCATCCCTACACACCAGGGCCGCGCCGCCGAGAACGTGCTGTTTTCATACCTCGTGAAACCTGGCCAGATCATCCCAGGCAACGCCCACTTCGACACCACAAAAGGCCATATCGAGAGCCGTAAGGCATTCGCCATCGACGTCACAGTGCGCGAGGCTTACGACACTCAGCTCGAAGTGCCTTTCAAAGGTAACGTCGACCTCGAGAAGCTCGAGAAGATCCTGAAAGAAAACAAAGGCAACGTGCCGTTCTTCGTCCTCACAGTGACCAATAACACTGTCGGCGGTCAGCCTGTCTCAATGGAGAACATCCGTAAGACCTGCGAACTCTGCCATAAATACGGAGTGCCGGTAAACATCGACAGCGCACGTTTCATCGAGAACGCATATTTCATCAAGACACGCGAGAAAGGCTACGAAAACAAGACCCTCCGCGAGATCTGCAAGGAGATGTTCGGCTACGCCGACAGCATGACAATGTCAGCAAAGAAAGACGCTCTCGTCAACATGGGTGGTTTCATCGCAACAAATAAGAAAGACTGGTACGAAGGTGCCAAGTTGTTCTGCATCCCGTTTGAAGGCTTCCTCACATACGGCGGTATGAACGGCCGTGACATGGACGCCCTCGCCGTCGGTCTGAAGGAAAACATCGAGTTCGACATGGTTGAGACACGTATCAAACAGGTGCATTACCTCGCCAAGAAACTCGACGAGTACGGCATCCCTTACCAGCGTCCTGCTGGCGGTCACGCCATCTTCGTCGACGCCGACAAGATCCTCACCGAGATCCCTAAGGAAGAGTTCCCGGCACAGACCCTCACATGCGAGCTCTACCTCGAGGCAGGTATCCGCGCTTGCGAGATCGGTTATATGCTCGCCGACCGTGACCCTGTCACACGCGAGAACCGCTTCGGCGGCAACGACTTCGTGCGCCTCTGCATCCCACGCCGTGTGTACACCAACAACCACATGGACGTCATCGCAGCAGCACTTAAGAACGTCTACGACCGTCGTAACACCATCAAACACGGTGTCCGCATCACCTGGGAAGCCGAACTGATGCGCCACTTCACCGTACAATTGGAACGCATTAAATAAAAAATGAATATCCTGTTCATCATATCCCTGACCTTCTGCGTATGCGTGGCATCCACCGCCTTCAACATCGAAAAGAAGAACGGCTGGTGGCGTAACATGCTGTTTGTCTGCGTATTGGCGGCAGGTCAGGGACTGATGTACTGGCTCGGCTCGCTGCTCGGAGGTACCTTCATGTACAAATTCGAGGGCTTCGCCAAGGTCATCGTCCTCCTGCTCTGTTTCATGATAGCCTTCAGGATGGTGATGGATACGCTGAAAATCAAAAACGGAAAAAATCTTTTCCTCATCGACAAGCCGAAACAGCTTGTTTTTCTCGCTATCGCATTGGGTATCAATGCCTTGATAGCAGGGCTGATGGCTGGCAACGCATTTTTGCCTTTATTTGGCAAAACCACACCTTTATTAATAATAGGGACCTCCCTCGTATGGGGACTCATCGGCATCGGAACCAAATTTTCGCAAACCAAACTCCTTGTCAACAGTCTGATAAATTTTATTGCTGCATTGGCAATATTGATAACAGGCATCGTAGCATTGCTATAATACACACAGCAATAAAATTTTACATCTAGAATAAAATTTTATACATTTAAAATAAAATATTGTACACGCAGAATAAAGTTTTTGTCGTGTTGTTGTTATATTTTTGCTGACCAAACATATATTATTATTTAATTATTTATTTTTTTTCTATGAAAATCACAACTAAAACTTTTGTGCTTTCTCTGGCGATGGCAGGTATGCTGTTGCCTATGGCGGCTCACGCCCAGAGTGACGGCTTTTTCCGTGATGGCGGCGCCTACGCCCTAGTGCGCCGCAAACGCTGATTGTCATTTCGACTGAAGTGTAATGAAATGGAACGTAATGGAGAAATCCTTATTTGACCTAAACAAATGAAATAGTTAAAAACACAATGTTATGTAATAAAAAGGATTTATTCACCAGAGGTGAATGCTTTCGCAAAGCTCAGGTCTCGACTTCGCTTCGCTACACTCGAAATGACAATCAAACAATTAATTAACAAATTAAAAACTCAAAAAAAATGAAAAAACTCAACATATTACTTATATCTTTATTATTTATTTTTGGTTTTACCCAATGCAAGAAAAACGTTGACACAATAAGCCCAGGCAACCTCGGTGAAGCCGTACATATCACCCTTAACGTGGGCGATGGCGACAAGCATATTGTCTATCCTGGCACTGGCGCTGTGGTTTATACCGATGCTGACGTGATATACGTTGGCAACAATGGCAAATACATCGGATATCTGGAATATGAAGATGGTGCATTCCATGGCACTATTTATGACCCGAGTGATGCTGATTATCTGCATTTCTACTTCGTAGGAGGCCTCACTCCGAGTGACACTCCTGAAGTTGGAACCACAACAGATTTCACTGTCGACATTGCTGACCAGAGCAGTAGACTTCCAGTGCTGTCGTACGCACACTCCACACAGAAATACGTCGACGGCACAACAACCTACGGCTGCACACTGCTCAACAAATGCGGCTTGGTGAAGTTCAAGCCTGCCAAAGCCACCTCTGAGTCTGTTACCGTGGGTGGCATGAAGACTACTGCAACCATCGACTTCAGCCTCGCATCACCGGGCATAAGACCGACAACGGGTGAGAATCCGGGCATTGTGACGCTTTTTGCCGAGGATGATGCCACTAAATGGGCAATCCTTCTTCCTCAAGACGCAGTGAAAAAGCCAGCCGTAAGCATTGCAGGTTATTTCTCAAAAATAACAAATGTCCCTACTGTGACCAACAACATGTACTACACAACCGGTGTTGACATCGCGATGTCGGTAGAGGGCCCTTATATAGACGCTGAATACACCGCAGGCTCTGACAAAAAAATCAAGTTCTCAAGGGGTAACCTGCAGTACCTCGGCACTGGCACATCGGGCATGGAGACACCAAGATGGCGTATCGCCGATCACCAGTACGACGTTATGGGTAACGGAAGCAACGGAAACGTGACCATAAGCGGATATGACAAATACAATACTGGTACAGGTTACAATACTGTAGCAGATGACGATTATAAAGCGGCTAGAGACCTGTTTGGATGGGGCACAAGCGGATGGAATAACGGAAATTATTTTTATCAACCATACAACACATCTAATTCGACCAGTTCGCCATATACATCTTCCGTTGGTTATGGCTATGGTCCGACTGATGGCAGCACATACACTTACAGCCTGACCGGCACTTACGCCAACGCTGACTGGGGTGTCTACAACAGAAAGAGCGGTCAAGACAAGATGGAAAACGGCGGAGACTTCGCTTGGCGTACACCAACCGGCTCGGAATGGTCGTATGTGTTCTTCATTAGAAATACCCAATCGGGTCACCGTTATGTTAGAGCCACAGTGTGCAACATACTTGGAATCCTACTGCTGCCCGACGATTGGGACGACGACACATATCCACTGACAGACTATAATACATATAGCGCAGAGATAACAGGAAACAACATCGATGCCAGTGATTGGGCCATACTCGAGGGTGCGGGTTGTGTGTTTCTTCCAGCTGCAGGCTACCGTGGTGGTAAATCAATCAACAGTACAGGTAAGGACGGGTACTACTGGTCGTCGGAATATGGTCTCGAACTTCCCATGGCACAAGCGGTGCGCTTCTACTTATCGGTTTTTAATATGTTCCCTTGCATTCGTAATGTCGGGAATGCGGTGCGTCTAATCTACGATGTTGAATAATATTAACCTCGCCTATATATGAAAAACAATACAAAAATGAAAACTATGAAATGTTTTATGATTATGTTAATCGGGCTTATCCCGTTGACATCTTTCGCTCAGAGTGATGGTTTTTTCAAGACCGAAAACGATGACATATATCGTGATGATACATGGTCATATACTGTTAACATACAAAGTTTCGGTGAGACACCACTTGGTAGCGGATTGCTGATCCTGACCGCTGTCGGCGCTGGCTACGTTATCTCAAAGCGCAGACGCAACCGCAAGAACAACATATCCAAAGGCACCGCATTGTTGCTCGCCGGCGTGATGCTTCTTGGAATTACAGGCTGCCGTAAGAAGATCGTCGAACCGATAGCAAATGTAAGCGATGAGATTTTTATTACCGTTAAAGTCAATGGCGGTCCACGAGCTGATATCACAGCTGCCGGATCTATCGTTTTTGAAGACGGCGACAAACTTTACGTCGGTAATGACGGAAAATATAAGGGTCGTTTGAATTACTCGAATGGCGCATTCTCCGGTTCAATAAAAACAAACGGCACATCGACCGACGATTATCTGCATTTCTATTTTATGGGCGGACAATTGGATCCAACCATATCTGGAACACGATACACAGTTATGATTGACGACCAGACCAGCAGTTATCCTGTTATTGCATACGGCAAATCCACAGCTAAATATTATGGTGCAGGCGCTTACACAACGACCATGGAGAATAAGTGCTCGTTGATAAAGTTTAATGTTGACACACCATCCGAGTCCAACATTTACCTAAAAGGAATGCTAAACAAGGTCACCATTAACTTTGCAGATAACTCCATCGCGTATGCCAAGGATGGCGATGGAACGATCAAAATGAGAGCAAAAAACGCTTCAAATGAGACTTGGGCCATTGTGCTCCCGCAGACCGACTTGACAGGTGCAGGTGAAGCAATGACCAACGGCTATACAGGCTCTTGGGATATGACAGGTGTGGATTTGTCTGGATTGAACCAGTATATAGGAAATGGCACCGGTATCAGCATGAATTTGACCACAACAGCCAATATCGTGGATTTGTCACTTGTTACGACAGACATGACTTTAACTGACGGTTGTATGGCTTATGGCAAACTTAACGGCTCATATCAGATTTCCATTGCAGCCGATGCCAATGTTACATTGAGAGATGTCGATATCACCAGCCTTACAAACTGTTCATACCCAGGCCTTACTTGTTTGGGCAATGCCTATATCACCATCAAAGGCATCAACACTGTGATAAGTGGAATTACCGAAGGTTTTTGCCTATCTCCTGGCATTTTTATTCCTGAGGGTTATACGCTAAATATTTTTGGTACAGATTCTGACGTTTTAAATGCTGGTATTAATGAGAATGCATCGTTTGTTCATGGTGCCGGTATCGGCGGCGGTTGGGAAATGAACTGCGGCAATATAGTGATATATGGCGGTTGCATCAATGCCACTGGTAGTGGTTGGGGCGCCGGTATCGGCGGCAGTGAAGATACGAGTTGCGGTTATATCATAATAAACGATGGCATTGTGACAGCCACCAGCGATGGCGCGGCTGGCATAGGTACTGGAGGAAACTGTTATACAGATAAGACGTCAACCTGCGGGGACATCATCATCTGTGGTGGCACCGTCACGGCATACGGTGGTTCCTATTCCGCAGCTATTGGCTCTGCCGCCAATCATTGTATATGCGGAGACATCGAAATTGCGGGCGTCGTCAATAAATTTACTGCCGTCAAGGGAAGTGATGCCCCAAACAGCATAGGCCCTGGCGCACAAGCCCAATGCGGCACAGTGACCATACGTGGCACCCAATACTGGGACGGCACTGCTTACCAAAACGGTGGCGAGAATTATCTGAAGCAGGCAAAAATTGAATACCCTGTACAACAAAGTGAAACATTCCAAACAAGGTTTTGGAATATATACGAAGGTGATCATTTTACTGTCACTTGTACAAATAGTGGTGATGAACACGGCATAAATATAGGGAAAAATAACAGTGTTACCATCACGGCAAAGAATGGCGAAACCATCACACGAGTTGAGTTCTATTGTAGCTGGGGCTCGGCTTATGCTAATCTGACGACCGTCACAGAGGGTAATCTTAACTGGAATGACTATAATGAAAACGGCTCAATCGAAAACGTCAACGCCAGCAGCGTGACAATGAGCAATTGTCGTAATGATGATGACGTTGAGCTCGGACGGATTACTGTGCACTATATCGAAAAATAGTTATTATTATTTCAGATTTCTGAAATAAAGAAATTTTGTATCTTTGCAAAATGAAAACAATATAATAACTGTTTTTTAAACGTTTGATAATGAGAAGATTATATCTTTTTTTAGCCCTGATAATCGCGGCTGTAGCCCTTAGTGCACAGCCTCAAGGATATTACAACGGCACCGAAGGCCTCACAGGCAACGCCCTCAAATTGGCACTGCATAACATAATCAAAAACGATGACCATGTGTCGTATAACGGCATGTGGGGCGCCTATTATCAGACGGACAGAAGGCCCGGCACAAACTATCTCTGGGATATATATTCCGACGTGCCAGGTGGTGAGCCTCCATATCTTTATATTTTAGGCACCGACCAATGCGGCCAATATAGCGGCGAGGGCGACTGCTACAACCGCGAACATCTCTGGGCACAGTCGTGGACCAACAACGACGACACCGAGAAAACTGATCTGCATCAGGTGTTTCCTACCGATGGCTACGTCAACAACCGCCGCGGGAACTACGCTTTCGGAGAGGTCAGAAACGCCACCTGGGTCTCGCGAAATGGCGGCAAGCTCGGCCCATGCAGCACCCCCGGCTTCACCGGCACAGTGTTCGAGCCTATCGACGAATATAAAGGCGACATCGCTCGTGCCCTGATGTACGTCAGCGTGCGTTTTTATCAGGAAGACAGCCAATGGGACAACTCCGACATGACTACCAAGTCGGTCATAAAAGACTGGGCAATGACCATGCTGATCCGCTGGCATAGAGAAGATCCCGTCTCGGAAAAAGAGATAAACCGCAACAACGCCGTCTACGGCAAACAAGGCAACCGCAACCCATTCGTCGACAATATGGATTTCGCCGAGATGATATGGGTCCCGGGCTGGACAAGCGTCGAGGAAAACCAATATACAGCGCTCGTCGACGTGTGGCCTAACCCCGCGACATCGACAGTCAACATCAAAGGCGAGAACCTGAACGCCGTTTATATGTACAACGCCATGGGACAGCTAGTGCTGCAAATCGACATGCAAGGCGTTGACAATCAATCTTCTATAGATATCAGCGCATTCGATAGCGGCATCTATTTCATGAATGTCATTGCCGAAAACGGCCATTCGGTGCTTAAAAAAGTGGTTGTGCAATGATCTCAATCCAAAATCTTAGCATTCATTTTACCGGTCAGGACCTCTTCACCGACATCAACTTCATGATTCGGGAAAAAGACCGCATAGGCCTCGTCGGAAAAAACGGTGCAGGCAAGACCACGCTGATCCGTATCATCGCTGGCCTCGAACAGCCTTCGCATGGCGACGTGGTGATGTCGGACGACGTCACGATAGGCTACCTCCCGCAGGAAAAGAACATATATTCCGAAAAGACAGTCCTCGAAGAGACGATGACGGCATTTGAGGAATATCATCAGATAGAGAAAAAACTGGCTCAGCTGCAGGATGAGCTCTCGCAACGCACTGATTATGAGAGCGATAGCTATCAGAAGCTTTGTGAGCGGATGAGTGCACTCAACGAACGGCTGACACTCATCGGCGGCCATTCCATCGAAGGCGAGGCGGAACAGATCCTCGTGGGTCTCGGCTTCGACCATGAAGACATGACCCGCGCCATGAACGAGTTCAGCAACGGCTGGCAGATGCGTGTGGAACTGGCGAAGATACTGCTACGCAAACCGAAGCTGCTGCTTCTCGACGAGCCTACTAACCACCTCGACATCGAGTCTATTCAATGGCTCGAAGGCTATCTGAAAAACTATTACGGCGCCATCTTCATGGTGTCGCATGACCGTGCCTTCCTCGACCACATCACAATAAGAACGATAGAGATTTCGGGCGGAAAGATTTACGACTACAAATGTGCTTACACCGAGTTCGTGGAACGTCGCGAGGAGCGTATCGACATGCAGAAAGCGGCGTTCGACAACCAACAGCGCGAGATAAAAGAGATTGAGGCGTTTATCGAGCGTTTCCGTTACAAAGCCACCAAAGCAAAACAGGTGCAGTCACGAGTGAAACAGCTCGAGAAGATGGACATCGTCGAGATCGACGACCGCGACAAGTCGGTGATGCACTTCAAGTTCCCGCCTGCGCCACATTCCGGCAAGGTGACACTCGAGCTACAACATGTGTCGAAGTCGTATGGCGAGAAAAACATACTCAACGACATAAATTTATTGATTCCGAGAGGGGAGAAGATAGCTTTCGTGGGCCGCAACGGCGAAGGAAAGTCAACCCTTGCGAAGATAATCTGCGGCGTGCTCGACCATACTGGTGAAGTGAAGGTCGGCCACGAGGTGAAAATAGGCTACTACGCCCAGAACCAACAAGATATGCTCGACCCTGAAAAGACAGTGTTCGAGACGCTGGACGACGTGGCTACCGGCGATATGCGCGTTAAAGTCAAGTCGCTGCTTGGAGCGTTCCTGTTCTCTGGCGAGACCATCGACAAAAAGGTTAAAGTACTCTCAGGAGGCGAGAAAGCACGCCTCTCGTTGGCGAAAATGTTGCTTTTCCCGACTAATTTATTGGTCCTCGACGAGCCTACCAACCACCTCGACATGCTCTCGAAAGATATCCTCAAGTCGGCACTGTTACAATTCGACGGCACCCTCATCGTCGTCTCCCACGACCGCGACTTCTTGCAGGGTCTGACGACAAAAGTTTACGAGTTCAGGAAGCCTCATATCAAGGAATATATCGGCGATATCTATGATTTTCTTGATGAAAAACGTCTTAAAGAACTCGACGATCTGAACAGAAAACAAAAGGTTCAGCAGCAGGCAACACCTGTCGCTTCTCAAAATAAGATAGATTACGAGGCAAAAAAAATCGAGGAGCGCGAGAAACGTAAAGTCGAGAAAGAAATCAAGAAGCTTGAAGAGCAAATCGACACTCTAGAGAAGGAACTCGCTGATTTAGATGAGGTTATGGCAAATCCTTCCGCCCATCCTGAAATGAAAATCGATGACGATTTCTATTGGAACTACGGCAAAAAGAAAGAAGATTTGCAATACCTGATCGATAAATGGGGTGAAATCGCAATGTAACCTTGTCATTCCGAGCGAAGTCGAGGAATCACCGGCATTTGAATGTTTCGAATCAATTGATGGGCGGTGATTTCTCCATTCCGCTACGCTTCAGTCGAAATGACGACCGAGTTTGTTTTCAACAGGAATTGCGTAAATCCCCAGTAAAATCTCAGTGAAACGTTTTTCAGCCTCGCTGCCAAGTTCTTCATAAAGCTTCGAGAAAATCTTGTCGCAATAAGCCTTGAAAACGTCTTCTTCTTCCTTGGTGTAATATTTTTTAAACGTCGAAGTGCCTGATAACCAGTCACTTGCGATATAATTGTTCGGATAAAGCCTGTAGTTGGCATAGATCCGCTTGTCAATAATGTCAGCTACTGCCGATACAATCTCGTGTTTTTCGGCACCTTCATACGGTCTCAGGTCGTCGTAAGTGATTGTGGGACAAATAGCTATGGTCATCGTGCCTTTTTTCTTCCTGATGCCCGAAACGATGCTGTCCATATCTTCCATAGGCTTTTTCACATACACTCCGTCGCGTTCTTTGAGGTAGCTCTCGCGGGCTTTCATCATAGCGCAAGGCTCGTATTCATACGAGGTGGCGATAGGCGTGATGTTAAGCTCCGTAAGGTTCGGCACAAGGTGAGCACGGTCGCCCGACATCGAAAACATGTTTATCAGGCCATGGTCGGTCTTGTCGTTGCCGTCTTTCGTCCTGCCGTTACGCTGCGCAATCCACACCGATTTGTTTTCATGAATCAGATATCTGATATAATCCGAAAGATGCTGCGAATTCTGAACTAACTCCCTGATATTCTGTGATCTCTCCACCCTGAACATCTTGTTGCTCTTGCCGAAAACATCGATGGTCTCGTTCAAAATCAGATTGCTGCCGTAGCCGATATTACAGGTGTCAAGGCCGTTTTCAAACATGTACATCTGCAAAATGAAGGCATCGAGGGTGATGTCGCGGTGGTTGCCCGTGAAAAGATATGCTTTTTTCTTGTCGAGACGCTCAAAGCCTTGAGTGACAACGCTTTTCATCGTGGTTGCCTCTATCAATCTCACGAAACGTGTCATCATGATACGTTGAAACTCTTCAGTTGTCTTGATGCTTTTCAGCAAATCCTGAATCTCTTCAACCGATTTGTCAGGAAAAACCAGTTTCGCCATCGAAATGGATGTCTCGTCGTGGATGAAATATTCCATTGCGGCTGGAATCTCATCGTCATTGTATGATCTTATATCGTCAAACTGTTTCGGTATCATCGTCAAAATAGCTATTCCACAATCATAAACGGCATGAGAGCCTGTACGCCATCGACTTTTGTGATGTTTTCGATGGTCTCGATATATTTGTAGTTGCTTCCTAATCTTTTCTTCATCAATGCGTTAGCGTAAGGCTCCTGTATGTCGCCTTTCAGCAGCATGTCCATCAGCGATTCCTGTTTCGGATAGTCTTTCAACGAGTAATCGGTAAGGCTGGCTTTCTGTGCAGCATATTCGATGGCTTTGTCGAGGCCGCCCATTTCGTCGACGAGGCCGAGTTCCAGTGCGTCGGTGCCTGTCCATACACGGCCTTGTCCGATGGAGTCGACGTAGCTCTGGCGCAAGCCACGTGTGCGTGCCACCAACGCTGTGAAGTCGTTGTAGGTGTTGCCGACATATTTCTGTAACATCGCCAGCTGATATGGTGTCAGCGGCTCCACTATGCTTCCGAAATCGGCGTTCTCGTTGGTCTTCACCACGTCGAATGTCAAGCCGATCTTCTCGTTGAGAAACTTCTTAGCGTTCGGGAATGTGCCGAAAACACCAATGGAGCCTGTCAGAGTGGTCGGGTCGGCGAAGATGTAGTCGCCCTCCGACGAGATCCAGTAGCCACCCGATGCGGCATAGCTTCCCATTGAGATAATGAACGGCTTCTCGGCTTTCGCCAGCTCCACCTCGCGACGTATCACCTCCGATGCCAAGGCGCTGCCACCTGGCGAGTTCACGCGCATCACGATGGCTTTCACCTTCTTGTTTTGGCGCGCCTCACGGATGGCCTTCGACAACGTTATCGAGCCGATGGTGTTGTCGTTGCCTTCGCCGTCGATGATCTGTCCGTTGGCGTAGATAATTGCGATTTTGTTGGCCTTAGCCTTCGGAGCCGGTCTCACACTGGCATATTGTGAGTTGTTTAAGATATTGATTTTCTTTGAGTTGTCGATGCCTGCCAAATCTTTTATCCTCGCAATGATCTGGTCTCTGTAGAAAAGCCCGTCGACGAAATGCTCTTCAAGAGCTACCTTCGCATCGAATGTCAAAGAGAGATTATCAGCTAACTCGTTGATTCTCTGTATGCTGATGCCCCTCGAAGCGTTGATGTCGCTCACCACCTGATACCACATCGAGTTCAGAAGCTTGGTCATCTGCTCGCGGTTGGCGTCGCTCATCTTGTCGAGGAAATACGGCTCGACGGCACTCTTGAACTTGTTGTTCGGACCTCTAATTATCTGAATCTCAATGTCTAACTTGTCGAGCATATTCTTGTAAAACATCACCTGCGAAGCCATTCCGTGGATGTCGAGCATTCCATCCGGGTTGATGTAGATCTCATCGCCGGCAGTGGCCAGATAATAGGCGTTTTGCGCCATCGTCTCCGAATATGTTATCACAAATTTCCCTGATTCTCTGAAACTTACGATATGATGACGCAGCTCTTCGATGTTGGCCGTCGAGGTGCCCACCGACGAAAGCTCGAGGAATATACCGCTGATGTTAGGGTCGTTTTTAGCATAGTCGATATTTGCGATGATGTCGTTCAAACCGGCCATGTCGGTGTTGCTGTCGCTGAATCCCATCAGAGTGGCGGTGAAATCCTGCTCCGTCGTCCTCTCCGGAATATCATAGTTGAGGTTCATATAAAGCACCGTTTGCGGTCTCACGACGACGGTTTTTTTGCTGCTCGAGCCTATCATCGCGAGTGCTATGATCATCAAAATTATCAGCATCAACGCCGATCCAAGGCATGATGCAAACATGAATTTGAAGAACTGTTTCATTGTTTAAAATTTTTTTCAAAGATACAATTTCTTTCATTATATTTGCATTTTGTAAAGCAAAAAAATTTTCATGGCATCGGAATCGGTTTTTGTTTTGTTGGGTTCAAATCTTGGCGATCGCCAACTCCTTGTTAATCAAGCATGTGCGATGATGAGGGAGAGGTGCGGCAAGATTGTGGCGAAATCGCGACTATAC
>Ga0265298_10001713_pt1 | contig 32183 bp, 30 predicted proteins | sample AusTroGonzalo_MG_3_FD_193486 | JGI IMG/M metagenome (GOLD analysis project Ga0265298, IMG submission 193486) | Bovine rumen microbial communities from tropical cattle in Woodstock, Queensland, Australia - Gonzalo_01 | ecosystem: Host-associated > Mammals > Digestive system > Stomach > Rumen ... | reverse complement strand
TCCCGAACAGAGAAGTTAAGCCCGACCACGCCGATGGTACTGCCCACAAGGTGGGAGAGTAGGTAGCCGCCGTCTTTGATGGGACAGCCTCTGTGTTTTGCAACACGAAGGCTGTCCTTTTTTTTGACTATCTTTAGGTATTCTCTTCTTTTATGCGAAAATGTTACGTTGTTACTTAAAAAAGTAACGATTTTGTTTGATGTCAACAATTTTTTCTTTAACTTTGCATCGTTTTAAAATAGTGACCATGATTATCAACAATACATATATTCTACAGAGTGGCATTATTATTCGACTGGCGGGTGTCAGTGGAAGTGAGATATGTGCGTAAATATATGTAATGTTAAAGAATATAGAGCCTTTCTCACTTCCACAGTTTGAAAGGCTTTTTTGTTGAATATTTATTTTTAAGATATATGAGCGAAAGATTGTTTATTTTTGACACTACATTACGTGATGGCGAGCAAGTGCCTGGATGTCAATTGAACACTGTCGAAAAGATTCAGGTTGCTAGGCAGCTTGAGGCTTTAGGAGTCGATATAATTGAAGCAGGTTTCCCCATCTCAAGTCCTGGTGATTTTAATTCTGTAATAGAGATATCTAAGGCTGTTACTTGGCCAACCATCTGTGCGTTAACACGTGCTGTTGAGAAGGATATTGATGTAGCTGCAGAATCTTTGAAATATGCCAAGCGTAAACGTATTCATACAGGTATAGGAACAAGTGATGAACACATCAAGTATAAATTCAATTCCAATAGGGAAGAAATTATCGAACGTGCTGTTGCAGCAGTGAAATATGCTAAGAGGTACGTGGAGGATATTGAGTTCTATGCAGAGGATGCTGGACGTACAGACAACGAGTATCTGGCAAGAGTAGTTGAAGCTGTTATCAAGGCAGGGGCAACGGTGCTAAATATTCCAGATACCACAGGCTATTGTTTGCCTATGGAGTATTATGAAAAAATCAAGTACCTCAAGGAGCATGTAGATGGTATTGACAAGGCGATTATCTCTACCCATTGTCACAATGACTTAGGTTTGGCAACCGCAAATACTTTGCATGGAGTGTTAGCTGGTGCTCGTCAGGTAGAAGTAACCATCAATGGTATTGGTGAACGTGCGGGTAATACTTCTCTTGAAGAGATTGCCATGATTCTCAAATGTCATAAAGGCATAGGAGTGGATACCAATATTAATACTACCAAGATTTATCCAACCAGTCGCATGGTAAGTGGATTAATGAATATGCCAGTTCAACCTAACAAAGCTGTAGTTGGTAGAAATGCTTTTGCTCATTCTAGTGGCATTCATCAAGATGGAGTGCTTAAAAATGTCAATACATATGAGATAATGAATCCAAAAGATGTTGGTCTGGATGATAATTCTATTGTACTGACTGCCCGTAGTGGTCGTGCTGCCTTGAAATACAGAATGAGTGTTTTAGGCGTTGACGTCTCTGATGACAAGAAAGTAGATCAGATCTATGAAGCTTTCTTACGTCTGGCAGACAAGAAAAAAGAAATTACAGATGACGATATAATGATGTTAGCTGGTGCCGATAGAACAGCTTCTCATGCTATCAAGCTTGATTTCCTGCAAGTAACTACTGGTATGGGCGTTCGTAGTGTGGCTAGCATTGGTATTGATATTTCTGGACAAAAATTTGAGGCAGCTGCTACTGGTAACGGTCCTGTAGATGCTGCTATCAAAGCCTTGAAGAAAATTATCCTTAAACAGATGACGTTGAAGGAGTTTACTATTCAGGCAATCAGTAAGGGTAGTGATGATGTGGGTAAGGTGCACATGCAAGTGGAATATGATGGAAGCCTATACTATGGCTTTGGTGCAAATACTGATATTGTCACAGCTTCTGTAGAAGCTTACATCGATTGTATCAACAAGTTTAAGATTAAAAAAGCAGAGTAATATATGAATACTTTATTTGATAAAATTTGGGATGCCCATGTGGTGCAAAAGATTGAGGATGGTCCTACCCAACTTTATATTGATCGTTTGTATTGCCATGAAGTAACCAGTCCTCAGGCATTCGCCAGTATGAAACAGAGAGGATTGAAATGTTTGCGACCTACACAGATTATCTGTATGCCAGACCATAATACGCCTACACATGATCAAGATAAACCGATAGAGGACCCTGTTTCCAAGAAACAGGTGGATACCTTGGCACAGAATGCTGAAGATTTTGGCTTGACTCATTTTGGCATGATGAATCCAAAGAATGGCATTATCCATGTTGTTGGTCCTGAGAGAGGATTGAGTTTGCCTGGTATGACTATTGTTTGCGGTGATTCACATACCTCAACACACGGAGCTATGGGAGCTGTAGCATTCGGTATCGGTACTAGTGAGGTGGAAATGGTGATGGCTTCTCAGTGTATTTTACAGCAAAAGCCTAAGTCAATGCGTATCAACATCTCTGGAACTTTAGGCAAAGGTGTTACAGCCAAAGATGTAGCCTTGTACCTCATGTCAAAGATTTCTACTTCTGGAGCTACAGGCTATTTCGTGGAATATGCAGGTGATGTAGTGAAGGACCTGTCTATGGAAGGCCGCCTCACGCTCTGCAATCTCTCTATAGAGATGGGAGCCCGTGGTGGTTTTATTGCTCCTGATGAAAAGACTTTCGATTATATCAAAGGTCGTGAATATGCACCAGCAGGTGAAGCATGGGATAAGTCTATTGCTTACTGGAAGACATTAAAGAGTGGGGAGGATGCCGTATTTGACAAGGAACTTTATTTCGATGGAGCCGATATCCAACCAATGATTACTTATGGTACAAATCCAGGTATGGGTATGAGTATAACCGACAGTATTCCTACCTTGGAGGGAATGGGTGAAGCTGCTCAGGCTTCATTTATGAAGTCCATGAATTACATGGGCTTTCAGCCAGGCCAGCAATTACTGGGACATCCTATAGATTATGTATTCCTCGGAGCATGTACCAATGGCCGCATTGAAGATTTCCGTGCTTTCGCGTCAGTTGTGGAAGGCAAGAAGAAAGCTGATGGAGTGACGGCTTGGTTGGTGCCAGGTTCTTGGGCTGTTGACCAGCAAATTCGAATGGAAGGGTTAGATGTTGTACTGAAGAATGCTGGGTTTGAGATTCGTCAACCTGGTTGCTCAGCTTGCTTGGCAATGAATGATGATAAGATTCCAGCAGGCAAATATGCTGTATCAACTAGTAATCGTAACTTTGAAGGTCGTCAGGGGCCTGGTTCACGAACTCTGCTGGCCAGTCCGTTAGTAGCAGCAGCAGCTGCTGTAACAGGTGTGTTAACTGATCCAAGAACTTTAATCTAAGCGCATTATGAAACAAAAATTCGATATTATTACCAGTACTTGTGTGCCTCTTCCATTAGAGAATGTAGATACCGACCAGATTATTCCGGCTCGTTTTTTGAAAGCCACTGATAAAAAAGGCTTTGGTGAGAACCTTTTCCGTGATTGGAGATATGACAAGCAAGGCAACCCCATCAAGGACTTCGTGTTGAACGACCCTAAATATGGTGGTGTGGTATTAGTTGCAGGCAAAAACTTCGGTAGTGGTAGCAGTCGAGAGCATGCTGCATGGGCAATTGCCGATTATGGCTTCCGTGTGGTGGTAAGCAGTTTCTTTGCTGATATCCATAAAAATAACGAACTTAATAACTTCGTTTTACCTGTAGTGGTAAGCGAGCAGTTCCTGCAAGAACTATTCGACTCTATCAATGCCGACCCTAAGATGGAGGTAATAGTGGATTTACCAAACCAAACCATTACTAATAAAACCACAGGCAAGAGTGAACATTTTGAAATCAATGCCTACAAAAAACATTGCCTGATGAATGGACTTGACGATATCGACTTCCTTCTGGAAAATAAGGATAAGATAGAGGCTTGGGAGAAGAAGAATGAAAGATAATTTGCTGCGTGAGATAGAAATTATGGACACCACCTTGAGGGATGGTGAACAGACGAATGGGGTGTCTTTCGTCCCTCATGAAAAACTAATGATTGCCCGTTTGCTGTTAGAAGGTGTCAAGGTTGATCGTATTGAGGTGGCTTCTGCTCGCGTGTCAGATGGAGAACATGAAGCAGTGACTATGATTTGTGATTGGGCAAAGCGACACAATCATCTAAATCAGGTGGAGGTGTTGGGCTTCATTGACGGACATACTTCTGTCGATTGGATACACTCCACTGGATGCCGAGTTATCAATATGCTTTGCAAAGGTTCTGAAAAACACTGCACCTATCAACTTAAGAAGACGGTGGCAGAGCATATCGAAGACATCAAGAAAACTTTGGATTATGCTACATCGCTTGGTATGGAGGCCAATGTGTATCTTGAGGACTGGAGCAATGGTATGAAAGATTCTCCCAACTATGTATTCCAGTTGATGGATGCGCTTACACAGACCAGGATCAAAAGATTTATGTTACCTGATACACTGGGTGTATTAAACCCATTGCAGACACATGATTTCATCAAAAAGATGGTGAAACGCTATCCTCATACACATTTTGATTTTCATGCCCATAACGATTATGACTTAGCGGTGAGCAATGTGTTGGCTGCAGTGTTTGGAGGGTGCAAAGGCTTGCATACTACTATTAACGGATTGGGTGAACGCGCTGGTAATGCGCCACTCGCCAGTGTGCAAGCCATCTTGAAGGATCATTTCAATGCAATCACCCATATTGACGAAAGCCGTTTGAATGAAGCCAGTCGTATTGTTTCCTCCTATTCTGGTATTCCAATAGCCCCTAATCGTCCGATCGTAGGTGAGAGTGTCTTTACTCAGGTTGCTGGTGTACATGCTGATGGTGATAACAAACGCAATCTTTATTGCAATGATTTGCTGCCAGAACGCTTTGGCCGTAAGCGTGAATACGCTTTGGGTAAGAACAGTGGCAAAGCCAACATCCAAAAGAATCTGGACGAGTTAGGTCTTGACCTTGACGATGCTTCTATGCGCAAAGTCACAGAACGCATTATTGAACTGGGAGATAAGAAAGAACTGGTAACCCCAGAAGACTTGCCGTATATTGTATCTGATGTACTGAAACATGGCGTTACTAACGACAAAGTAAAGCTGAAGAGTTATGTTATTAACTTGGCTCATGGTTTGAAGCCAATGGCTATGCTTAAGATTGATGTTAACGGCAAGGAGTTTGAAGAAAGTTCAAGTGGCGATGGCCAATATGATGCTTTCGTACGTGCCTTGCGAAATGTTTATGAAAAGACATTAAGGCGTAAGTTCCCCATGCTGACCAACTATGTGGTGAGTATCCCTCCTGGTGGGCGTACTGATGCATTGGTGCAGACCGTTATTTCATGGAGCTTTGATAACCGTGAGTTCCGTACCCGAGGCTTGGATGCCGACCAGACGGAAGCAGCTATTAAAGCCACTTTTAAGATGCTTAACATGATAGAGGATGAATACGAATCAGGCAAGTTTCTGTACGATGAAAATGATAATAATTAAAAAAGAATACATATTATGAATTTCAAGATTGCTGTATTGGCCGGTGATGGTATCGGTCCTGAGATTTCAAAGGTGGGCGTTGATGTGATGAACGCTGTTTGCAAGAAGTTTGGACACCAAGTAACTTACGAGTATGCCATCTGTGGTGCAGATGCCATCGATAAGGTGGGTGATCCTTTCCCAGAAGAAACGTTTCAAGCCTGCATGAGGGCTGATGCCGTATTGTTCTCTGCTGTGGGTGACCCTAAGTTCGACAATGATCCTACAGCTAAAGTACGTCCTGAGCAAGGTTTGCTGGCCATGCGTAAGAAGTTGGGTCTCTATGCCAATATCCGTCCGATGCAAACATTCAAAAGTTTGCTACACAAGTCACCTTTGAAGGCAGAATTGGTAGATGGAGCTGACTTCATTACCATTCGCGAACTCACTGGTGGTATGTACTTTGGTGAGAAGTACCAAGATAATGACAAGGCTTTCGATACTAATTTCTATTCTCGTCCTGAAATAGAGCGAATCTTGAAGGTAGGCTTTGAGTATGCTCGTAAACGCAACCATCACCTTACTATTGTGGATAAGGCCAACGTACTGGCATCCTCTCGTTTGTGGAGACAGATAGGGCAGGAGATGGCACCTCAATATCCTGATGTGAAGACAGACTTCATGTATGTTGACAATGCTTCTATGCGCATGATACAGGAACCTAAGTTCTTCGATGTGATTGTAACCGAGAACACCTTTGGTGATATACTCACCGATGAGAGCTCATGCATCAGTGGCTCTATGGGTTTGCTGCCATCCGCTTCAACAGGTGAACATACCCCAGTGTTCGAACCAGTGCATGGCTCATGGCCACAAGCTAAGGGCTTAAACATTGCCAATCCGTTGGCGCAGATCCTGTCGGATGCCATGATGTTTGAATATTTTGACCTCAAGGCGGAAGGCTCTTTGATTCGTGAGGCTGTTGATGCTTCCATCGAGGCCAATGTACGTACGCCTGAGATTCAAGTTGAGGGTGGTGCAAAGTATGGCACGAAAGAAGTTGGGGCTTGGATTGTTGACTATATTGAAAAAGCATGATGACAAGATTTTTGTTAATTTTGTCATGTTGTATCTTAGGGGTGTCTTGTGCAGAGGATAAGTCCTTGCCCAAGGCACCTGACTATTCCGACATGACCCAGTGGTATGTATCAGAACGTGGTGCTAACGCAGATATGTTCTATGTGATATCTACTGAGATAGGCGATTATCAATTGGAAGATGGTACACTACGCCATTTAGCAGATACCTATCTCGACCAGACTCGTCAACCTATGTATGGCGAGATGCTTGGTGTGGATACGCTGACCAGTGGTAAACTCAACTATTACTCCCCTTATTATCGTCAGTGTTCGTTGCAATCATTTGCCTCCGATAGTGCTGCCATTCGTTTTAACATCGCTTTGGATGATGCGCGTAGAGCCTTCGCCTACTATTTGAAACACTTTAACAACGGTCGTCCTTTTGTCTTGGCTGGTTTTAGTCAGGGAGCTATGATAGCCCGTGAGTTGTTGAAAGAGATGGACGAGTCTGTATATCAGCATATGGTGGCCACCTATCTTATAGGAATCAAGGTCTCTGACAAAGATTTGACTGCCAATCCCCATATCCGTCCTGCTCAGGGAGCTGACGATACAGGTGTCACCGTCTGCTACAATAGTATGCGAGGTGAAGATGCCAACTATCCTGCTCAGGAAGGTACCAATGTGTTGGCCATCAATCCTGTAAACTGGCGTACCGATGACCAAGTAGCTACGCTCATTACTGAACCATCCCCTTTGAAGCCAGTCCAAGAACAAGCTAAAGACACCATGACGGTGCAGCTTGATATTGCTTCCAACCTCTTGCTGGTGTCTGGCTACTCGGCTAACGATTATATCTTACCCCTCATAGGCACCTCTACCAGTTACCATACTCGTGAGATTTGGCTCTACCGCGATCATCTGAAGGAGAATATCCAGCAGCGAGTAGATGCTTATTTGAACAAGTAGTATCTCCTTTCTCTCAAGGGAGATACTGCGTCGTGTGATAGCGAGGCCTCCGTTGAGTGATAGAAGGCATTGCCTTCAGAATCGGCCATTCTTTAAGTAAAAAAGGCTTTTCTTTTCCAAACTGATAAACACAGTATTGTATTATTTTTACAAGTTTTCTGTAAAAAATAGACCAAACAGTTTGTCAGTTGGAAATAATGTTTTTACTTTGCAGATTGAAATTCGAAGTCAATTATTTAATTAGAAGAAATAGTATGGTTAAGCCTGTAATTAGCCCTACAGAGGATGTTGCTCTCAAACCGGCAAGAGGTACGAGCAGAACATTGCGTAAGGTGCAGAATCGTATACATGAGACCAAGGACAAGAAAAGTCTCATCAATGTTCCATATCGAAAATTGATTAGTTCCTCCATGGCGAAGAATCTTTCCCAGGGTATTCTGCAAAAATTAGAGGAGGAGAAAATTTACAGGAATCCAGGATATACAGCCAAACAGTTGGCTACAGAGCTGAATACCAATATCCGTTATCTTTCTGCTGTGGTTAACTCTCGATTTAAAAAGAGTTATTCATCCTTGATAAATGAATATCGAATCAAGGATGCGGTTGTACTTTTAGCTGATCGACGTTATCGTAGCAAAACCATTGAGGAAATAGGACTGATGGTAGGCTTTGCTAATCGCCAGTCTTTCTATGCGGCTTTCTCCAAATTTGTAGGTGAAACGCCTCGCAATTTCCGTCTAAAGTTTGACTAAGTTCAACTATTGTCTGTTGTGACGAATGATTTCTTTCCTTTGGAAATCATATAAAGTGATGCATCTCAGATGATAATAGGCCAGCCAGTAGTTTTGTAATGATGCTATTTGGTTCTGTCTGGCCGACTGCCAATGTGATTGTGCCAACGAAAGATCATTTACGTTGGCTTGTCCCCTGATGAAACGTGTTAATGTTGCTGTGTAGGCATCTTCAGCTATGGTAAGGGCTTGCCGTGAGGTTTCAACAATTGATTGTCTCTCATTGAATTCGTTTACGCTGTTCATCACATCCAGCTCTGTTACTCGGGCAGTTTCCAAAGCCGATTTCTCTGCCATCTCCACTTGACTCTTGGCAGCTAGGTAAGCATTCTTGCGCTTGCCCCAATCTTTGATAGGAATTGACAACTTTACTTTAGCCATATTTTGCGAAAGCGGGTGCCTGTATGCATCCAAGAAGTTGTCTGCCACTTGGTTCAATCCTACGCTAGCATCCAAACTTACATTCAGGTTTTTCTCTACGCGAGCACGATCGGCATTCCTTTTGGCTTCTAACGTCTGCTGCTGAGCACTGAGATATTGTGGGTTATTATCTCGAGCGTAGGATAATGCCTCTTCGGCTTCAATCTTCAGGTTGGCCAGCGAGGAGGGGATAACCAGCTCAATCTCGGTATTTCGGTCCATTCCCAGAAATGAAGCCAATTCCTGCATGGCCCTTTTTCTGGATATGCGTGCATTCGCCAGGGTGTTACGGGCATTTGTCTTTTCCAGTTCCAAAATGCTCAATTCCGCCTTCGAGATACTAGCTATCCTGTATCGTCTCTCGGCTATAGAATAGATGGTGTCGCATGAGGCGATATACTCTTCACTCATACGAAGTTGGTCTTGTGCTAAAGCTAAGGCAAAAAACTTCTCAACAGCGGTTACCGATGTTAATTCTGTATCGTAAGCCAACTGCTTCTCTGCCAAAGCCAACTTAATTGGCTCAATCCGCTTGTCCCATTTATATGCATTAAAGCCTAAGAGTTCTTGCTTGTATCCGACAGAGATAGGTATCGTTGTGAACTGTGTACCTGTTTTATCGCCAAAAGTACGCAGATAGCCCAACTCTGTTGATCCGTACAACGTACCACCCAAAGCTTCTATGGGTTGTTCTGCATGGATGCCAGCCTGTGCATAGAGCATTTGTTGTTCGCGATAGGTATCGTAGTCACCTTCACTGACATATCGTTGTGTCATGTATCTTTCATATTGCAAAGGAGTGGACTGTAACGACACCTGTACTTTCCTACTGGCTTGCCAGGATAGATAGTTGAAAAGCGATGCATCATACACGCTCTGGTATTTCTGTGCAGAGTAGGAGCTGTCTGTGGCGAGGCTGATAGTACGGTCCAAATCCAGTCTTACCGTATGCTGCGCCATGACACTGGTAGCCGCCAATAATAGGCAATATGTAAAGACTCTTTTCATCTTTCTTACTTGAGCATTATTTCTACATTCATTCCATCAAACAAATCCTGATGTTTTGATAGCCTGGCCTTCAGTGTAATAGTTCCCTGCTGGTCGACAATAGGATTCACCTCAGAGACGATGGCCTCATACTGGCGGTCTTTATAAGCTGTTGGGATGACAATGATTGTAGAGCCAATGGTATATTTCTCCAAATCGGCCTCCATAATTCTGAATTCCACAGCCATGTCATTGACAGAGACTATGCGGCATACTGGCTCACCTGTTTTAGCAACTTCATGTGCCTGTGCCTTTACGTTAGCTACGATGCCATCAAATGGAGCCGTTAAAACAGCAGTTTTTAGTTCGTACTCAGCAGCTGCCAATTGCTCTTTGGCCAATTGATAACCAGATTTTATTTCAGCCGTATGTTTCACCTCAGCTGGTACGCTGTTAGGCATATCGGGGTCATATCCTTGTGAAATGATGACGTCTTTCATTTGTAACTCCGATTGCTCAATTTGTTTCTTTTGCTGCTCAATCGTGTTGTTCAGGCGGAATATGTCGAGCTCGGCCACTCGCTGTCCCTGACGTACTTGTTGACCATTCTTCACATACACTTGCACGATGGGCAGCGATGACTGGAACGAGAGGTCGGCATAACGTGTGGCCACCACCTTGCCCAATGTGGTCATTCCACTCGTTTGTACCACCACCGATTGTTCTGATGTCTCTGCTATCGACTGCACTTCAGACTGCACCATTGGCACTTGCTGGGTGGTATTGTTGGTCGACTGGTTCTGACAAGCTATAAGCATCATGCCAGTCATCGTTATTGTTATTATCCTCTTCATATTTATTATAATCAACGGTTATAATTGTCTCAAACTCATCTCGTAAAACAAGCCCTTTTTCTCCATCAGTTCTTCAAAATTGCCTTCTTCCACAATCTTGCCTTTGTCAATCACAATGATACGGTCGCAATGCCGTATGGTGCTCAGTCGGTGAGCGATGATGACACGTGTGCAATTCAGTTGGTCCAGGTTTTCGCTCACCTGCTTCTGACTGATATTGTCCAGGGCACTAGTCGCTTCATCGAAGAAGATGACGTCAGGCTTTGAAATCAAGGCACGGGCTATGAGCATACGTTGCTTTTGTCCTCCTGAGAAGCCTCCACCACCTTCCGATACTACGGTGTGAAGTCCCATCGGCATGTTTCTCACGTCTTCTTCCAAACTGGCCATGCGTAAGGCTTCCCAGGCATCATCATGTGTTGACCAAGGAGCTGTGATAGTGATGTTGTGGAAGATATCGCCCGTAAACAGACTGCCGCTTTGCAAGCAACAACCAATCCTTCGTCGCAGACTGGTCTTGTCCACTTTTTCCAAGTCGTGGTTGTCATAATAGATGCCTCCGCTTAGCGGTTTCTCGAAGCCCAACAACAGACGCATCAGGGTAGATTTACCGCAACCTGACTTGCCGGCAATGCCCACATATTCACCTGGCCTGATGTCAAGATTGATGTCATCGAGTACCAACGGGCCATTATCCTGGTAGCGGAATGATACATGACTCATGTGGATAGAACCAGTGAGGAAATCCACTTGTGCTGCCTTTGCCTCTATCTCAGGCACCTCTTCCAAGATGGGACGCACACTGTCGAATAGTGGCTTCACTTTTGACAGCTCAACAATGGCCCCCTCTAACTCCGTTACTGCTGCAGCCATCATTCCATAAGCTGAATTGAATGCGATAAAATCACTGGCATTGATATTGTTTCTCATTGTAAACCAATATAGTATGGCTGTACCGCCAATGCCAAGGAGTGCCAATAGGGCAGGGAGCATTCTGTGCCAGAACAAAGGGTTGTACATCAGTTTGGCCTGATGAGTATATTGATCTAGCCAGCGAGTGAAAGCCCTGTTCTCTGATCCTGTCAGCTTGAGCTTCTGTATGCCAGTGAACATATTGTACTCCAAACCACTTAACTTGTCGGCCAACTGTGTATGTTTAGAATTCTTGTTTACTTGCAAATAGTAATAGATAAACACAAAATTGGCTTGTAATACTAAAATGCCCAAGGCTGGTATTAAAAGCTTGCCTCCATAAATCCATAGTTGCACCATATATATAATAGAAAGAGCAGAGGTAAGCAAGGCACCAACCGTCTTTTCGCTTAACAAGTCGCACAACAACGTTACGTTATACAGCTTCATCGTCAGCTCGCCACTTGGATGTTTGGAAAAGAAGGTGGGCGGCAATAGGAAAGTCCTTGCCATTATGGCACTTTGCGTATGCAACTCAACAATCTGTTTGATGCGCATGATATACAGGTTGCGATTGAACGACAACAACAACGTACATACTGCGGCTCCCACCAACAGACCAACGATGGGTGGCAGATCTTCTGTGTCGCCAGTAGGGATAATGCTGTCGAAAATAATCATGTTGACCATAGGTGTGAACATGCCCACCAGTACCACCAACAAGGCAGCTATTACCATAAACACCAAGTTTGAGCCTGGCACCACGTTCCACATGTATTTTATCAGGTCTTTGATAGTGAGTTGGCGTAAAGGCAAAGGCTTGGTGAATGAATAAGCCATCTCTTGCAACTCCTGCTCCATTTCGTGTTTGCCTATTTTGTGTAAACCTCCCTGCTTGTCGCGATATTCATAACCTAAACCGCTCCTTGTAGGTATCAGTGTAGCCAGTCTGCCATCTTTGGTATGTCCCAACAACGGTCCCACACACTCGCGCCACCATTTACCTTTTAGTCTGATCTTTCGCATCATGATACCTTGGGGACGGAGAATGCCTATAAGCTGCTCTTCTGGAGTCTTCAAATCATCTTCTTCCAGCTCGTAGTCCTTGATGTTCATCGCCTCCAACAACTGGCGTATGGCCGACTGGTCGTTCTGTGGAACCACCGTCTTCCTCTTTCGGAAGCCCATCCTTCTGGCTCCCTTCTCTAACGCCTCGGCCAATGTGGCCTCTTCCATCTGGCGTCGTTTCTTTATTTGGTCAATATATAGTGCCATACGCTTAGTTGTTCTCCATTAAACTACGATACAATCCTTCTTGTGCCATCAGCTCATCGTGCTTGCCTCGTTGCATTACCTTTCCTTCCTTCATCACAATAATCTCGTCGCAGTCGCGTATCGTCGATAAGCGGTGAGCAATAATTACCTGTGTGGGTCCCATTGATCGTAGACTTGACATCAGTTCGTCCTCCGTCTTGGGATCAAGAGCACTGGTGGCTTCATCCATAATCAGTATCGATGGCTCTTTGGCCAGGGCGGTGGCAATTTCTATGCGTTGCCTCTGTCCGCCTGAGAAGTTTTGTCCACCTTTAACAATCTTGGTGGCGAACCCCTCTGGACGGTTCATGATGTCCTCTCGTATCTGAGCGTCATTGCATGCCATCATCACGGTAAACTCCTCTATGCTGTTGTCCCACATGCGAATATTCTGATTCACCGTGTCGTCAAATAGCACCACGTTTTGATCAATTACGCCAATAGAGTTGGTGAGCTCTTCAGTACTGATGGTTTCGATAGGACGTCCGTCAAACAGAATTTCTCCGCTCCAAGGTTTATACAGTCCGCTGATGAGTTTGGCCAGTGTTGACTTTCCACATCCGCTGGCGCCAACAAACGCCACACTCTTACCAGGTTCGATGCGCATATTGAAATCCTTTATCAATGGCGGTTGCAGTGGAGAGTAGCCAAAGGTAACGTTCCTCATTTCTACCAATCCGCCCAATTTGCCCTCTGCCATTTTACTGTCGCCTCCTCGGTAGTCCTCTGGATATTTCATTACATCATCCACGCGCTCCATCTGCGAACGCATCTCCACCAGTGTCTGGTTGGCATTCACAATCTCGTTGACAGGTGTAATGAACGAAGCCATGAATCCCTGGAATGCCATTAACATACCTATGGTCAGTTCGCCTTTTAGAATCAGCAACGTACCTAATACCAATACCAGCGTGTTTACCAGTCCGTTGGCAAATAGTGGCAGCAGCAACACCTTGAGCTGCATATTATGGGCATTATTAGATATATTGAATTTCCTGGCCCATAGTCCGCTCCAGTATTCAAAGAAGCCAGATTCGGCACCTGCCGCCTTGATGCTTTCCATATTGTCGATGCACGACACTGTGGCTGAAAAATATTTCGCCTCGCTCATCTCCATCGAACGGATCATGTTGATGCGGATGTTTGACAAGTATTGTATGGTAATCAGGTTGATGGCAGCTGCTACTATGCCTACGATGGTCAGAGGAATGGAGTAGCTTAGCATCAATGTCAGGTACAACACTAACAGGGCGATATTGATAAACTGTGGAGCAATGACATCCACCAGTGAGTGGGTGATGGTCTCATTTAAATGCTGGCGTTGTTGAAGGTCGCCCACGTTACGCATGGAGAAAAAGTTCATGGGTAAACGCAGCAGGTGCTTGATATAGCGCATATTGCCTTTCATGGCCAACGCGCCTGCCACACGCTTGGCATATCGCTCACGTGTCAGCACCAGCACGAAGTTGAACAAGGCCAATATGCCCATCATGATAAAGAACCACTGTGCCCACCCGGCATTCCTGCCAGAAAGTATTTCATCGAAGAAGATACGAGTAAACAACGGGGTGGCAATACCCACTATGGCACCTATCAGCGTCAAGATAAATGTAATCCAGAATGCCTCGCTGGCACCTTCCATGTTTTTCCTGATATAAGTGAAGATGTTGGTCTGATGTCCACCTCTGACAAACTGTTCCGATGGTTCAAACTCCATCGCCACACCCGTAAACGATCTGTTGAACAGTTCCAATGGCACTTGCACAGGTCCGGCTGCTGGGTCGTTCAGGTAAGCCTTCCCGTTCTTGAAGCCTCTGAACACCACAAAGTGTTCAAAGTTCCAGTGGATGATGGCAGGCTGCATACCTTGCAACCCTTCCGAGCTGGTACGATAGCCGCTGGCCTTCAAACCATAGCGTCGAGCTGCCTGCAATATACTCTTGGCACTGCTTCCGTCTCTCGACACGCCACAGGCCTCTCGCACCTCCTCCAGAGGCAACCATTTCCCGTGATAGGCAAGTATCATAGTCAGCGATGCAGCTCCGCACTCCACTGCTTCCATCTGCATCACCACAGGCACCTTTGCAATTCTTCGTTTGCTTGCCATACGTCTTTTTATTTGTCAATTATATTGTCAAAAGTGTCCATGGTCTTATTTACCAGCACTTGCCACACTTTCTTCTTTTCGGTAACGATTTGTATGTTGCACAGCGAGCCATTTTTCATTTCAAGCTTCTGGCTCTTCTTGCGGCTCCATTTCACTTGGTCACCATCGGAGTCTAAAATCACCCGCAGTTCATACATGGCTTTATCTTTGGGCACGAATGAGGCAAACTGTTCCAGCTTCATTCTTTTCGACACCTCCTCTTGTGAGGTAGGGAAGGGCTCTATGCCCACCACATGCCCATAAGCATATCCCCATGTCTCACGTTGCAGGTCGGCAGGAGTCACCTGCACCTCTTGTCCAATCTTCAGCTTGCGCATGTTCATAGCGTCCACATAGCAGAGAATCTCGCGCCCAAACAACTGCGTGTCCTGTGGCATGAGCCACACCACCGCCTCACGCGCATGAAAAGCCACTCCCTCAGACAAATTGTTCAGCAGCACTCCATCCCTGGGTGCCACCAGTGTTGTGGTAGCAAGTGAGTTGCGCACCTGAAGCAGTTCGCTTCCTTGTTTCACATCCGCCCCGTGAGTCACCAATACTTTGTTGACAGTGCCGTCGTATGGCACGCTCATAGCGTATGGTTCACCAAAGGGAAAAATAATGCCTGAGCCTGTAATTTTGTAATTGATGGTACCAAATGCACACCAGAATATTGCTACCAAGCTGATGATGAGCATGGTTCCCAGTACCACTACAAGTGACGGTGATGTAACCCGTGCCATCTCCTCTTGTTCGCTATGATCATCAAGTGCATTCAGTGCTTCTTTATTGAATAACTCTGCCATAAAACCGTTTGTTACTATTTTATAGCACAAAAGTAAGAAATTATTTAATACGAATACTATTCTTATTTTATTTTTTGTGTTTCGCTTGTTTATTTGTACTTTTGTGGAAAAATTACCGAGTTTATGAAGAAGTATATTTTTTGTGTATTGACCGCTCTTGCCTTGCTTTCAGGGTGCAGCAACAATGAGCAAAAATCAGTACCCGATAATCAAAAATTTAGTTATACAGTGGAACAGTTTGCTGATTTACAGATTTTGCGCTACAGGGTGAATGGTTTCGAAGAACTAACCTTGCAGCAGAAAGAGTTGGTGTATTACTTAACAGAGGCTGCTTTGTGGGGACGTGACATTTTCTATGACCAGAATGGTAAGTATAACCTCACCATCAGTCGAGCATTGGAAGCTATTTATACCGACTATCAAGGTGACCGTAATAGCGACGACTTCAAGGCGATGGAACTATATCTGAAACGAGTATGGTTCTCGAGCGGCATACACCATCACTATGGAAGCGAGAAGTTTGTGCCTGGGTTCTCAGAAGATTTCTTAAGGAAAGCTTTGGCCAGCGTGGATGCCAAAAAGCTCCCATTACAGGCAGGTCAAACGGTAGAGCAGCTGTGCGATGAGATATGTCCAGTGATTTTCAATCCTAACTTGTTGAAGATGCGTACTAACCAAGCTGATGGCGAAGACTTGGTACTGACATCGGCGGTGAACTTCTACGAAGGTGTAACGCAGGCCGAGGCTGAGGCTTTCTACAATAAGCTGAAAGATCCTAAGGATGAGACCCCTGTATCTTACGGCTTGAACAGCAAGCTGGTGAAGAAAGACGGCAAGATATATGAAGATGTCTATAAGGTGGGTGGCCTGTATGGCGCAGCCATCGAGAAGATTGTATATTGGTTGCAAAAGGCTGAGGGCGTGGCAGAAACACCAGAACAGAAGGCTGTCATAGCCAAGCTGATAGAATACTACCAAACGGGCGACCTTAAGACGTTTGACGATTATACCATCTTGTGGGTAAAGGATCTGAACTCGCTGGTGGACTTCACCAATGGTTTTACAGAAACATACGACGACCCATTGGGAATGAAAGGTTCTTGGGAAGCCATTGTTAATTTCAAGGATTTGGCGGCTACCCGTCGTACGGAAACCATCAGTAAGAATGCCCAGTGGTTTGAGGATAACTCACCCGTTGAGAAACGTTTCAAGAAAGAGAATGTGAAAGGTATCTCAGCCAAGGTTATCACAGCTTCTATTCTTTCAGGAGCGCTGTATCCTTCCACGGCCATTGGTATCAACCTGCCAAACTCTAATTGGGTGCGTGCTCAGCATGGTTCTAAGTCGGTGACCATTGGCAATATTACCGATGCTTACAACAAAGCAGCTCACGGCAATGGCTTCAACGAGGAGTTTGCCTATAGCCAAACTGAATTGGACTTGATTGACAAGTATGCTGATTATACCGACGAGCTGCATACCGACATGCATGAGTGCTTGGGTCATGCTTCAGGCAAGCTGTTGCCAGGTGTTGATCCTGATGCCCTGAAAGCATATAGCTCACCTTTGGAAGAAGGTCGTGCCGACTTGTTTGCGCTGTATTATCTGGCTGACCCTAAGTTGGTGGAACTGGGACTGACCCCTGATGCTGAGGCGTATAAGTCGAATTATTACACCTATATGATGAATGGCCTGATGACCCAACTCGTGCGTATTGAGCCAGGAAAGAACATTGAGGAGGCACACATGCGCAACCGTTCCTTCGTGACCCACTGGGCTTACGAGCACGGCAAGGCTGAGAATGTGGTGGAGCTGGCGAAGAAAGATAGCAAGACCTATGTGAAAATAAATGACTACGAGAAGTTGCGTGCCTTGTTTGGCGAACTGCTGGCTGAGGTACAGCGCATCAAATCGACAGGTGACTACGAAGCTGCTCGTCGCTTGATAGAGGACTATGGCGTGAAGGTGGATCCTGTTTTGCATCAAGAGGTGTTGGAACGCTATAAGAAACTGAACCTGGCTCCTTATAAGGGCTTTGTAAACCCCAAGTATGAGCTGGTACAGGATGCTGACGGCAAGGTGACGGATGTGAAGGTGACGTATGATGAGAGCTATGTGGAGCAGATGCTGCGCTATAGCAAAGATTATAGAACTTTATAATGGTGAACGACCAGCTAAAGGAAATCAAAACACAGTTGAGGCTGGCCATGAATGGTACAGCTTCTACCAGCATGCGTGAGAAAGGTCTGGCGTATAAGTTGAACTTTGGTGTGGAACTGCCTCGTATCAAGCAGATAGCTTCGCAGTTCGAGAAAGACCATGATTTGGCGCAGGCTTTGTGGAAGGAGAATATTCGCGAGTGCAAGATACTGGCAGGCATGTTACAGCCTGTAGAGTCTTTCTATCCTGAGATTATGGACATCTGGATTGAGGCGATGCCAACAGTAGAAATCGCTGAGATGACCTGCATGCACTTGTTTCAATATTTACCTTATGCCCCCCAGAAGTCGCTTCAACTGATAGCCAGTGAAGGGGAGTATCAGCAGATTTGTGGTTACCTCACCATTGCGCGACTGTTGACAAAGAAGAATGACATGACAGAAAGGGCAGAGAATGAATTGCTGGATCAGGCAATAGTGTCATTCATTGGTGGTTCCTATGCAGTGCGCAAGTCGGTGCTGACGGCGTTTAGGAAATATTTGTCTGATAATGAGCAACATGCTTTTATTTTATGCCGACTGGTTGAACCGTTGAAGAACTCTTCCGACCCCCAGGCAAAGGCATTGGTGGAGTGGGTGACGCAAGAAGTTACAAACATTTTTTCATGAAGATAGGTCTTGCTAATAATAAAAATAGCTAACTTTGTTGCAGCAAGTAATAAATCATGGCAGGAAAGGCAGACAATACTGAGTTGAGGGAGAAGGTGAAACAGATGTTCACCGAATACCTGACGAAAAGAAAGCTTCGCAAGACGCCTGAGCGTTATGCGATACTCGACATGATTTATACCCTTGATGAGCATTTCAACATCGAGTCGCTTTATACGATGATGGAAGAAACTGCCAGGTTCAGGGTGAGTCGTGCTACACTTTACAACACGCTCATCTTGTTGCTCGATGCCCATTTGGTAGTAAAGCACCAGTTTGGCACCATGTCGCAGTATGAGAAATGCTTCAACCAGGAAACCCATCACCACATGGTTTGCACTCAGTGCGGAAAGGTGACCGAGTTTCACAATGAACAACTTCAGGCGGACATCGAGGGTACCAAGTTGCTTCGGTTTAAGCAGACGCACTACTCACTCTATGTCTATGGCCTGTGTAGCAAGTGCCAGTGGAGGTTGAGTCAAAAGTTGAAAAAACTAGCTGGCAGCAAGACCGTTAGTAAGAAAAAGAGTATGAATAAGGCTGACGCCAAGCGGCTGAAGGTAGTTACAAAGAATAAAGAAATCAATAAAAAATATAAGAAATGAAAGTAGATGTACTGTTGGGATTACAATGGGGTGACGAAGGCAAAGGCAAGGTGGTAGATGTGCTGACACCCAATTACGATGTGGTGGCTCGCTTCCAAGGAGGCCCCAATGCTGGTCATACCCTCGAGTTCGAAGGACAGAAATATGTGCTTCGTTCCATCCCCTCTGGCATTTTCCAGGGCAACAAAGTGAACATTATAGGCAATGGCGTGGTGCTCGATCCTGCTTTATTCAAGGACGAGGCTGTGGCATTGGAGAAGTCTGGTCATAATCTGAAAGACCGACTGGTTATCTCAAAGAAAGCCCACTTGATCATGCCTACTCACCGTGTGCTCGATGCTGCCTACGAGGCAGCCAAGGGCGACTCAAAAGTGGGTACCACAGGCAAGGGCATTGGTCCTACCTATACTGATAAGGTGAGCCGCAACGGTCTGCGTGTGGGCGACTTGCTGCATAACTTCGACCAGAAATATGCTGCTGCCAAAGCTCGTCACGAACAGATCCTCAAGGACATGAACTTTGCCTACGACATCACCGAGACAGAGAAGGCTTGGTTCGAGGGCATCGAATACCTGAAGCAGTTCCAGTTGGTGGATAGCGAACACGTTATCAACAAAATGCTCGACGAGGGCAAGTCGGTGCTCTGCGAAGGCGCACAAGGCACGATGCTGGACGTAGATTTCGGCTCTTATCCGTTTGTTACCTCTTCCAACACCGTATGTGCCGGCGCTTGCACTGGTTTGGGCGTTTCTCCTCGTCGCATAGGTGATGTGTATGGCATCTTCAAGGCTTATTGCACCCGAGTAGGTGCTGGTCCGTTCCCCACCGAGTTGTTCGATGAGGTAGGCGACAAGATTCGTGACTTGGGTCATGAATATGGAGCAGTGACTGGTCGTAAGCGTCGTTGCGGCTGGATTGACCTCGTGGCACTGAAATATGCTGTGATGATTGACGGTGTGACCCAGCTCATCATGATGAAGAGCGATGTGCTGGACGATTTCGAAACCATCAAGGCTTGTGTGGCATATAAGGTAAATGGCGAGGTGATCGACCACTTCCCATTTGATATCTCAGAGGGCGTAGAACCTGTATATGTAGAGATGCCAGGTTGGCAAACCCCAATGAGTAAGATGCAGAGCGAGGATGAATTCCCTGAGGAGTTCAACAACTATATCTCTTTCTTGGAAGAAGAGTTAGGGGTACCTGTGAAGATTGTCTCTGTAGGTCCTGACCGTGAGCAGACGATTGTACGCTATAATGAATAATGAAGCATGAAGCAGTTGGCTAAATTCTTGGTTGTTGCACTGGCATTATCAATATTTAATTCACACTTCTCACTTTTCGGAGCAGCGAGAGCAGAGCGATGCTTGCATCAGCTATGCCGAGTCGCGACGAAATTGGAGCGAAGCTCAATTGGATATGCTCAGTATGTGCCTTCGGCAGAGAACCTAAAAGCCCGCACAGCGTTTCAGGACAAGAAGCTGGGCGTGTTCCTGCATTGGGGTGTCTATTCCATGATGGGACAAGGCGAGTGGGTGATGAACAACCGTAACATCAACTACGAGGAATATGCCAAGTTGCCTGCTGGCTTCTATCCTGTCAAGTACGATGCTGAGGAGTGGGTGAAGGCTTTCAGTGATGCTGGTGTGAAATACATCACCATCACTTCACGTCATCATGACGGCTTCTCCATGTTCAACTCAAAGGCCAGCGAAGGATATAACATAGTGGAGGCAACACCTTTCAAGCGCGATGTCATCAAGGAATTGGCGGATGCCTGTGCCAAATATGGCATCACCCTTAACTTCTATTACTCGCACCTGGATTGGCACCGCTTCGACTATCCATTGGGCAGCACAGGCAAACAGCTGGGCAGACCTACCAATCAGCAGGACTGGAATTCATATTACAACTTTATGAACGCCCAGCTCACCGAGTTGCTGACGCAATATGGACCTATTGGTGCCATCTGGTTTGATGGTGTGTGGGATCATGCCAGCGACGCAGTGCCGTTCAATTGGCAACTCGAAGAACAGTATGCCTTGATACACCGACTCCAGCCATCTTGCCTGGTGGGCAATAACCACCACAAGAACCTCAATCCAGGAGAGGACATACAAATCTTCGAGCGCGACCTGCCTGGACAAAACAATGCGGGCTATTCCGGAGATATGCAAGTAAGCAACGATGTGCCATTGGAATCCTGTCAGACCATGAGCGATTCGTGGGGCTTTAACATTACCGACACGCATTATAAGTCCACCAAGGAATTGGTGCAGATGCTGGTGCATGCCGCAGGCCTCAATGCCAACCTCCTGCTCAACATCGGACCGCAGTCAGATGGACAGCTGCCTGCCACCGCACTGAGTCGTCTCAAGGAGATAGGCGAGTGGATGCGCCAGTATGGCGAAACCATCTATGGCACACGTGGCGGATTGGTGACACCTCGTGATTGGGGCGTTACCACCCAGAAAGGCAACAAACTCTATGTACACATCCTCAAGTGGCAAGACAAGGGCTTGTTCCTTCCAGTAACCAACCATAAGTTATCTGGTGGCAAGCTGTTTAAGGATGGTACACCCGTCAAGCTGATAAAGAGTAAAGAGGGCTATTTGCTGGAGTTGCCAGCGGTGCCTACTGATATGGATACAGTAGTGGAATTTACCATCGACTGATGTTGGCACAGCTTTTGCAGGTATAACATGATGTATAACGCTAAAAACAAAGAAATATGCAAACAGGAATAGGAATTCAATGGATTATCTTTATCGGTGTAGCTGTTATTAGCTGGCTGGTACAGTGGAACCTGCAGCGCAAGTTCAAGAAGTATTCCCAGATTATCAACTCATCAGGCCTTACTGGTGCAGAGGTAGCCATGAAGATGTTGCACGACAATGGTTTGTACGATGTACAAGTAACTCATGTAGAAGGTCAGCTTACTGATCATTATAACCCCACCAATAAGACGGTGAACCTCAGCGAGGGAGTGTATAACAGCAACAGTATTATGGCAGCAGCTGTGGCAGCCCACGAGTGTGGTCATGCAGTGCAGCATGCACGTGCCTATGCGCCCCTCTCCATGCGCAGTCAGTTGGTGCCCATAGTTACATTCGCCTCTCAGTGGGTAACCTGGGTCATTCTGGCAGGTATATTCTTGCTGGAGGTATTCCCCCAAGTGCTGTTTATCGGTATCCTGTTGTTTGCCGTCACCACCCTGTTTAGCTTCATTACCCTGCCAGTTGAGATTGATGCCAGTCGCAGGGCGTTGGTGTGGCTCAACAGCAGCGGTATGACCAACTATACTAACCACGAGTATGCTAAGGATGCCCTCAAGTCGGCTGCCTACACCTATGTAGTAGCTGCCCTTGGCTCGTTGGCAACACTCATCTACTACATCATGATTTTCATGGGACGTAGTCGCGATTAATAATTAATAATATGGTAAAACCAAGTATTCCCAAAGGAACCCGAGATTTTTCGCCCATCGAGATGGCGAAACGCAACTATATCTTCAACACCATCCGAGAGGTATATCACCTCTATGGTTTTCATCAGATAGAGACACCAGCCATGGAGAACCTCTCCACTTTGATGGGCAAGTATGGTGAGGAGGGCGACAAACTGTTGTTCAAGATCCAGAACTCAGGCGACTGCTTCCGAGGCATCAGCGACGAAGAGCTGTTGAGCCGTGATGTGACACATCTCTCTGCCAAGTTCTGCGAGAAAGGACTTCGCTACGACCTCACAGTGCCATTTGCCCGTTTTGTGGTGATGCATCGCGAGGAAATCACTTTCCCTTTCAAGCGCTATCAGATACAGCCCGTATGGCGTGCCGACCGTCCGCAGAAAGGCCGCTATCGTGAGTTCTATCAGTGCGATGCCGATGTGGTGGGCAGCGACTCACTCTTGAACGAAGTAGAACTGATGCAGATGGTGGATACCGTCTTCAGTCGCTTTGGCGTAAGGGTATGCATCAAGATCAACAACCGCAAGATACTTACGGGTATTGCCGAGATTATCGGTGAGGCAGAGCGTATTGTTGACATCACTGTGGCCATCGACAAACTCGATAAGATAGGACTCGACAATGTGAATGCCGAACTGCGTGAGAAAGGCGTGAGCGATGAGGCTATTGCCAAGTTGCAGCCCATTATCCTGCTCAGTGGCAGCAATGCCGACAAGCTGGCTACCCTGAAGACCGTGCTGGCAGGCAGCGAGGTTGGCTTGAAGGGCGTGGAAGAAACCGAGTTTATCTTGCAAACATTGGCAGCTTTGCATTTGAAGAACGAGATGGAACTCGACCTCACCTTAGCGCGTGGTCTGAATTACTATACAGGAGCCATCTTCGAGGTAAAGGCGTTGGATGTACAAATTGGTAGCATCACAGGTGGCGGTCGCTACGACAACCTTACTGGTGTGTTTGGCTTGCCAGGCGTATCAGGTGTAGGCATCTCGTTTGGTGCCGATCGCATCTTCGATGTGCTCAACCAGCTCGACCTCTATCCCAAGGAGGCAGTGGGCGAGACCCAGTTGCTGTTTATCAACTTTGGTGAGAAAGAGGCAGCCTTTGCCATGCAAACCCTGTTGCAAGTACGTGCCGCAGGCATCCGTGCCGAGCTCTTCCCAGATGCTTGCAAGATGAAGAAGCAGATGAGTTATGCCAATGCCCACAACATACCTTTTGTGGCGCTGGTAGGCGAGAACGAACTGGCAGAAGGAAAGGTGACGCTCAAGAATATGGAAACAGGCGAGCAGCAGCTTGTCACTCCTGCAGAACTCATAGAGAAGGTACAATAGTCCAAGATACCCTTTGATACAAGAATCCCCCGCCAATGGCGAGGGATTTTTTTTTTAGAATTTTTCTTTTTAAAGACTGAGAAAAGATAGTGTGTTGCGATAGGCAATCTCTAAATCAGAGAGCATTTGCTTAGAGCCAAACACCTCAACAGTGTACCATCCCTCATAGCCCGAGTCTTTCATTTTCTGCAGTACTGTCGATATCTTAGAGCATCCCGTACCTGCAGGCACAGGAGTCATGTCGTCAAGACTGGCACGGTCTTTTATATGTACATGACTCACCCTGTCTTTCAGTGTTTCGTAAGCCTCTACAGGGTCTTCTTTGGCAAAGGTAAAATTACCAATGTCGAAGGCAACACCCAGGTTCTCCGACCAGTTTAGGAGAGCTTGCAAGCGCTCGGTGCCATAGCAGAGCGACCCCTCATTGTCAAAGCTTTCCACCACTAAGTCAATACCTTCGTTTACACATCGGTCGGCAAAGGCAGCCACATGATGTCTTACCTTCCTCTCATCATCGGATGTGGCACCATCAGGCAGCACATTAGGTACCAGCATAAGGTGAGGGTAGTTGTGTCTCTTGACAAAGCTGATGGCAGCCTTTTCCAAATCACCCCATCCTGCACGGAAGAATCCTCGAGGAGTGTTGGCGTCTATACTATCAACGTGCTCTTCACCAAGATAATTGATGTGAACGATGGCGCATGAGTGGCCAAAGCCCAGGCTGTCGAGTACAGGGATAATATCTTCCTGATAAGGATAAACATCAGCACCGGCATACCCCAGCTGCCTTACCTTTGCGGCTGCCTCGGTGAAAGAGATACCCTCTTGCTGTGCAATGGTGTTGATATGTACGGCAAATACTGAAATCTTGACCTCCTCCTGCACCTTTGGACCTGCGCACGAGAGTAGCGTAAATAATGTGGTTACAATAAAAACTAACTTCTTCATGACTTCTATGGCTGTAATAGTTTATGATTATTTGTTACAAAGGTAAGACAAAAAGAACAAATTTGCAAATAAATCCACAATAGCCTTTCCTGCTTGCCCATGTCCCTGTGCCATGTCCCATATAACAGACAACGCCCCCGCTTGATAGCGAGGGCATTTGTCTTACATAAAGATAGGACCATGTCCCATGCACGATGTTGTGCTGATAGCTGTTTAGTTGTTAAAAAGCGGAAAAAACTTTCCGCTTTTAATATTGTAAATAGTAACCGAAAAGTGTACCAAATGTTGTTCTGGTCTTCTGGTGTCGAAATAGGTGAACAAATATTTGGTGATAGAAAATAATGTAGTACCTTCGCAGTCGTTATTTTTAGTATTAACTTTTTAATTCATTCATAACGATGAACGACTTGAAAATAATCCAGAATAAGATTTATGAAATTCGTGGTCAGCGAGTAATGTTGGACTTCGATTTGGCTTCGTTGTATGGTGTTGAGACAAGAGTTCTTAACCAAACTGTAAAGCGTAATATTGAGCGTTTCCCTGAAGATTTTATGTTTCTGCTTACTAAAGAAGAGTACAATAGTTTGAAGTGCCATTTTGGCACTTCAAACACAAGAGGTGGTGATCGGCGAGCTTTGCCGTACGCTTTTACCCAGCAGGGTATTGGAATGCTTAGTGGCCTACTTGCTCTTATGAAATAAAAACGAAACCCCTCAAATTCGAGGGGTTTAACGTTGTTTGTCCAGCACGATTGTTTTATGAGTAAAAGTCTTTGATGCACCCTTATTAAGGTAAGCGCTCAGCCGGTAGGATCATATACCAGCACTTAAAATAACGGACCATGTCCCATACATGAGGTTGTGCTCATTGCAGTCAGTGCTGCGGTCATAATTGAGATGGCGAACTGTATCACCGTCTTCCAAAAGTTTTTATTCTTCATAGTTTCTAAGGTTTTAAGGTTGATAAAAGTTGTAGCTTGGTGCCTGGCTCTTCGCCTTATGGATGTGCCGGCAGCTGACTGCGAGCAGATATGCCGCCTACACACATCCATTTCGGCTCTCGGGCTCTTTTTAGGAGTGGGACTTAATGCTCATTCTCCATTCTCCATTGGCTTCGCCCAATTCTGTCACGACTCGGCATAGTTCAAGCAAGCTTGCCTCTGCCCTCGCTGCTCCAGAATGTTCTCCATTATGCATTAAATCTGCATGTCGTCGCCACCATCGCCACCATCGCCGCCGTTGTTGCCTCCGGTGTTGCCGCTGGTATTGCCACCAGTGTTACCACCAGTATTGCCACCAGTACTTGGTGCACTGCCACCACCTGCGCGAGTCTGAGCCACAGCCGTAGAGATAGGCATGAGAGTCTGCAGCTTCTTCACCTTGCCGTTCACGCTTACCTCCTGGGTATCCACGATATTACGGAGCTCCAGAGAGCATGACTCCTTGAATGCCTTGCCGCTGATGTTGTCCAGCTTAGAGGTGTCAGGCAGGAATCGGATGTGGATAGCCTCCACGATGTCGTTAGGGTTCAGCCCGTCCATTGCTGCGATGTTTGCCACACCAGCGTCTTTCTTCACCTGGGCGGTAGGGTAGAAGGTACCCAGTCCGTCGAGCTGCACAGGCACGCCCTGTGAAACCAGTTCAGGGAGACATTCGGTAATCTTGATCAACACAGCCTCGAGAACATCACGTCCGAACATGCTGCCATGATCCGTCATATGCTTTGCGAAGCCTCGCAATGAGAGGGTTTTCTGTACATCTACCTCAGGGTAGTACTTGCCGTAGCCGGCGTTTCCAGTGATTTTGTTTTGGCGCAAATTGATGCCCAAAGCGATTTTTTCTTTTGCCATAGTTAAAAGGTTGTTTAGTTGTTTTTGTTTTGTAACGAAATACTTCGAGTCGTCGCTTCTCGCTTGCAATCAAGAGCAGTTTGCTTTGCCAACGCCTTGGCCTTCGGCTGATGTCTCAGCTCTGTATCTTAATTACAATGCAAAGTTACGAAATATATTTAATATATGCAAATATTATAATAAAAAAGATGCATTAAAAGGTGATTTTTTTTCTTTTCACCCCCATAATACCCCTTGCTGGAAAAACTTGCATATTCCTTATAAATATACAATATCGCTGAGAGGTATTTTCAGCCCCTATAAGCCCTCATTTCGTTTACTAGTACTAAACGGAGGGTTTACTAGTAGTAAGCCGCCCGTTTACTAGTAGTAAGCGTCAGGCTTACTTCTGGCCCTATTTTGCGAGCAATTTCAATCCATGTTGTATATACGTATATTTATGTATTTCTGCGGGCGTTGCGAGTTGCAAGTTGCATCTCGCTATTATTGTTTTATGCAGTTAACTACTGGCGTAAATTTTTATATATTTATATATAATATATATTATATATTATATATAAATATATAATTTTCATTCTTCAATAATTTTCAGTAAGAGTCAAAAACATAAAATGCAACTTGCAACGCGCAACGGCCGTTGTATATGTGTACGGACGATACCAACTAACCTGTTAAAAAAAACTTACCTTTTTCATCCTCACCCTTTGATAATTCCCTTTTATTTCTTAATTTTACACCCAAAGTATAGAAAATACGCATAAGCCTTCAGCTTTTCGGTTTTTCACCAAAATTGCGACATATAATGAATTACCACAGAAACGAAGGCTGTCAGCTCGTGCCAATCATGGCGTGGGCATTGGCAGTTTCGGTATGTGGTAAGGGCGTCGCAACCCTTGGTGTATACTGAAACCAAGATGTCCCGCCTTCTTTTTTATCGAAGTCATTAATTTTAAAATTAAAAATCATGGGAAAAAAGCATTTACAAAGAAGAGGTGTGGGGTTAAAGGACTGTTATGACATTTTTGATACACCAGAGAACAACCGTGAGGAAGTCTTGCAGCTGAGGGTAAGAAACAAAGATTTGAGTGACTCGCTGGTAGCATCCAGAATAGAGACGGCTAATTGGAAGAATGAGTGTTATGCTAAAGACACTGAAATAATTCGATTGCAAAAGATCAACGCCAAGTTAGAATCTGAAAACGACGATCTCCGTGAAAAGATTGATGAATATGTACAATTATTAGCAGATGCATATGAAGACATTAAAAATGAGGAGAGTGCGATGAAGATGCTAAGAATGGCTTTCTCTGAACTGCCTGCTGGCATGGCCTTTGATGTGTTTGGCGGTGTGTCCAAGTTGCTTGCCTTCAACATAAACTGGCATAGGATTCAGCCCATCATATACCGAGAAATGAAAGACAGGCTGATGCAGTTAGAAAAGGTGGCTATGTCTGAAAAAGTGTCTGAAACCCACATAAGCAACTCCAATGTTACATTCCCTGATGCCCATTTTGAAGGGCCGATGTATGATGTGAATAACAATGATCAAGTAGTTTTAGGAGGCAAAGACGATGATGAAGAAGAGTAACGAGGCTTTGGGAGTATCCTTTCATGGCAATGTCACCTTCAATGGTCCGATGTTTGATATTCACGATAATCAGCAGGTGACTATAGTCAATGCCAATAAGAAAGAAGATGTTACAGAAGATATAAGCATGGAGTTGCTTGGCAAGGCAGTAAAGCGTGTGCAATCCATGTTCTGGGGACAAAGTTCCTATGCCGTTATTTATTGTGCAGTTCGCGACTATTATAAATATGGTGATAATGTATCTATGTTTGAAGAACTGATGAACAGCCTTTCGCAAGAGCAGGGCTGGGACTATCCTTGTCCACCTAATACGGTATCCAGCAGTTTCTATAACAACAGCTATCTGAAAATGCATGTCAGCAAATGGGAAAATCACCAAGTGAAGCAGCGCTCCATCAACCTTGTAAAAGCTTTCTTGGATACATTAGATCAGCTTCAAAAAGAATAAAGTTTTAGAAAAAGTTTTAGAGTTTTAGAAAAACCTTTAGAGTGCATCAAACTAATTGGTGCACTTTTTTTTTGCCTCTACATTTGCCAACGAATCAATGATTCATCGGCGAAAACAGGCTGCGTCTCAGCATAGAGCAAGCTCTCTGCATTCGACTTGCACTGTTTTTCGCATCAGAAAATTGAAGCTGCAACGGCAGCGGACTTTTCTGACGCTCTTTGAGGCTGCGCCTCCAACAACGGCTTCGCCTCTGCATAGTCCAAGCGAGCTTGGCTCTGCCTTCGGCTCGCACGTTCTTTGACATATTGTTACAGAAACAAGATTTTCGATAATACGTTGGCCAGCCCTGCCAAAGAAACTTGTTGGTTTCCGAGGCAGGACATTCACTGAAGTAGCTCTGTCGTGAGACAGGGCTGCTTTCCCTATTAAAATTATTCACCTTATTAATACATTAAGATTTTATGAAAGAATTGATTAAGAAAGAACAGCGAATGACCTCACTGGAAATCGCTGAATTGACAGGCAAGAACCATTTTGACCTTATGCGTGCCATCAGGAAAATGGAGGATGCCTGGGAGAAAGTCAACGGATGCAAATTTGCATTGGTTGATTACCGTGATGCTAAGGGCGAAAGACGCCCATGTTACTCTCTCACCAAGACCGAGTGCCTTTACATCGCCACGAAGTTTAACGACGAGGCGAGGGCACGATTGGTTTTGCGTTGGGAACAACTGGAAAAGGAACGCATACAGCAAGGGGCCGTACGCCACCTGCTGGTTACCGACTCCGAGATAATGAAAGAGGCCGAGCGCATAGTGGAATTACAGCTTACCAGCTGCAACCAACATGCCGACGACTGTATCACCGTAACAGACATTGCCAAGACCATTGGCATTGACACTAAAGACCTGAACTCGTTCTTGTGCGACAAGGGAGTTCAAAAGTGGTGTAGAGGGCAGTTTCGCCTTACACCCGAGTATGAGGGGAGAGGCCTGGCACAAAGCAGGCATTTCATCTACTACTCGAAAGAAGGAAAACAAAAAGAGCGTACTTATTTAGTATGGACGCTAAAGGGCGTTGACTTTATCAATAGCCTACTTTAATGGCTAATATCCCATAGCTGCTCCCCACGAAGAGGGGAGCTGTCCGAAGGACTGAGGGGTCCATTATCCATTATGCTTTGCATCAATTCTGTCACGACTCGGCATAGATCAAGCAAGCTTGACTCTGCCCTCGCTGCTCCAGAAAGTATCCATTATGCATTAATTAACCCGAGTCGAAGATGAGCGAAGAAAGGTATCCGGATGTAATTGAGCTCAAACTAAAACTTTGCTTTTCGGATGCTCACAAATTCGATTCAAAATGAAGAAAACTATTAAAAGAGAGCAGCGACAGAATGATGTGAACGCTGCCAAGACTGAGACTTTAGGACGTAAAGTTATCAAGAAGATTGAGATTTCAGAGGAAGCTCTGAAGGCCATGAAGAATGGCAAGTATGTAGAAGGTTCACTGCATGTGGACAAAGAGACTGGCAAGATTGTATTCAATGCCTTCAACCGTAAACCAAGGGCACGCAAGCAAGACGAAGTGATTTGCTATCATGGACATGGCTGGATGAAGATGAGCGAGAACAACCTGAAGTTCTTTGCTTCAGTGCCGAAGAGAGTTGGCGCTGTATGCGCATGCCAAGAGATGGATAACGACTTACAGTATGCTACTGGAGAACTCTTTCTGAAGATTGAGGACGGTGATATTAAACCTAACAAAATTAAACTTTATTGAACTTATGGAGAAGATTGTAACTATTAGTGCGGTAGGCGCATACGCTGAGCGCCAGTACCAGAAGCAGGACGGAACTACTGAGTATTTCAAGAGCCGTGGCTTAGTGATGAAACAGGGTGGCGACACCTTCTATGGTGAAATGACAGGCGATTTTGCCTCGAAGAATCGCGAGACACAGTTCCAGGAAGGTGTTCTTTATCAAGTACGGGGCAGTTGGCGCCATCGGACTTGGGGCGACAATAACGACCGTCATGAGAACATGTTCTATATTAGTGATATTCAAACACTGTAAATATTTGATTATGATTTGTTATAAGAAGAAAAAAGAAACATTTACAGAACCGTTGAGCGAGCAGCAGTTCTACAGACTCTTGCGCAGTAAGCAATGGAACGACAGTATCGACAAGTTTCGCCAGACAGGAGATGAAAAGTACAAATCCTGTTTACCTGCCATCTGCTTCCAGGCCACGTTTGACGAATCTGTCAAGAAGATTAAAAACAAGAAAACAGGTGAGGTAAAGAAGGTGAAAGCCTGCTGGAGTGTGCAAAAGCACACTCACCTCACAGGCTTGGTGGTATTGGATATTGACCACGTGGAAAATCCAGAAATCATGATTGACGAATGGATGTCAAACATCGACTTTGAGAAGTGGGGCATCTTGCTGGTTTATATCACGCCAAGTGGCAAGGGTATTAAGGTGGTGTTCAAGGCTAACATGGCATGGGGCAATTTAGCCGACAACCAGATTGAAATGGCTAAGCTCTTAGGTGTTGAAGCTGATGAGAGTGGCAAGGATGCAAGCCGCATCGCCTTTATCTGCAAAGAAGAAGATATTAAGTTTATTGACAAAGAATTATTTACGTATGAAAACAAAGAATTTGCTGAGAAATACAATGATCAGTACCGCAATGGTAATAGTAACCCTACTCATCCTGCCCCTGTGGCCCATCAGGAAGTTAGACAAGTGCCTGCAGAAAACAGGGCGCTGGCTGCTGAGCCTTTATCGTTGATACCCCTCAGTCAGCAAGCTGACAGCTCCCCTAATAAATCAGGGGAGCAACTTCTCCAAGCTCCTCCCCTTACGAGGGGAGGTGCCCAGGGGGCAGAGGGGTCTAATTCTCCATTATCCTTCAAGGGAATCCCTTATGCTGAAATCATTGAAAAGTGGTGGGAAAAACAAGGTGGTGTTCCACAAGAGGGAGAGCGCAATGTCAAACTCTACAACTTGGCTGTAAACCTGAGAGCCATTTGCGACAACAACAAAGAGCTGTTGTTGCGGATAATGCCAAGGTTAGGCCTTGATGAACAAGAGTTCCAGAGCATTATCGACTCAGCTTGCAAGGAACAGCCCAAAGGCATTTCCAAAGCAATGAAAGAGATTCTCGAATCAGGAAACAATTCTCAATTTTCAATTGTCAATTCTCAATTCTCCATTGAAGAGAAATTGTGGCTCTGGGGTAAGGAAATAGAAGCTTTGTTTCCACACTTTCCCTTGCTGAAGGATGTCACCAAAGGCTTGAAACCTAACCAGTTTACAGCAGCATTGT